>Ga0181558_10001055_pt1 | contig 26199 bp, 21 predicted proteins | sample 011ome_22_FD_133754 | JGI IMG/M metagenome (GOLD analysis project Ga0181558, IMG submission 133754) | Coastal salt marsh microbial communities from the Groves Creek Marsh, Skidaway Island, Georgia - 011507BT metaG (megahit assembly) | ecosystem: Environmental > Aquatic > Marine > Intertidal...
CGGGAATATGTTGATGCCCAAGTATCAGACCCTGCATATATTTAATGCTGGCAACGAAAAGTTTTCCGTTGGTTTTTTTGAGTTCCTGCAAGATCACAATTTTGATCTCAGTGGTCACACACTTTTTCATTATGGAAAAAACAGTGGTGCGTTTGATCATCTTGACATGAAGGTGGTGCACGGCAGCCTATTTTCCGTGACCGCCAACATGATGTTGCTCAAGATGCTGATGAAGCATGATCGGGTCATTATCCACTCCCTGGCCTCACCCTGGTTGTTGTTCTATCTCTACCTCTTTCCATCATTGCCAGAGAAAAGCTGGTGGATAATGTGGGGCAAGGATTTATATTTTTACCAGCTTCTGGAAAAGAAGAATTTCCTGCATAAAATTTATGAGTTTTTCAGAAAGCGTGTCTTCAGGAAGATTGCTCATCTCGTAACATCTACAACAGGTGATTATGAGTTGGCCCTTGAGTGGTACAAAGTTAAGGGCAAGCATCATAAATGCATGATGTACCCCAATAATCTGTACCAGGATATTAAAGTGCAAGGTTCTCCGCGTAGTTACCTGAATATACAGGTAGGTAACTCGGCAGACCCGTCAAACAATCATTTCGAAATATTTGACCAACTCGTTGCAATAGATAACAAAAGCTTTCGGGTAATAGTGCCTTTATCCTATGGTGATAACGAGTATGCCAAACGTGTGGTTGAAAGGGGCAAGATGTTGTTCGGTGATCGTTTTATGCCGCTCTTATCCATGATGCCCAGGGAGGATTATCAGCAGTTTCTGGCTGATATCGATATAGCAATATTCAATCATAAGCGACAGCAGGCACTCGGCAATATCATCAGTTTGTTGGGATTGGGAAAAAAGGTCTATATGCGAAGTGATTCAACCCACTGGGACGTGTTTAAAGCGCATAATATAGTCTTATATGATGTGCTTTCAGGTATAGATATTGAATTGCCGAGTAAAGAAAGTGTGGAAAAAAACAGGGAAAACACCAAAGCCGCATTCTCTGTTGATACCTACCTGCGCGAATTGCAGGTAGTCCTTGAGGGAAACTGATTCAGTGTGAGCCAACTATGCATATAGCCTTCAATAAGCCGCCTTACACAGGAAACGAGGATCAGTATATCCATGAAAGCCTGAAAAGCATTCAGTTATCCGGTAACGGCCAATTTTCAAACAAGTGCCAGGACTGGTTCCGGGAAAAGCTGTGTTGCCATAGTGCCTTGCTGACAACCTCGTGCACACATGCGCTGGAAATGGCGGCCATGCTCCTGGATCTGGAGCCTGGCGATGAAATCATTATGCCATCCTATACTTTCCCCAGTACGGCTAATGCTTTTGTTCTTCAGGGTGCCAGGATCGTTTTTATCGATATTCGACCTGAGACCATGAACATGAATGCGTCCCTCCTGGAAGATGCGATAACCGATAAAACCAGGGCAATTGTTCCGGTGCATTACGCAGGTGTAGCCTGTGAGATGGATGCCATCATGGCCGTGGCAGAAAAGCATGGCCTTGTTGTTATCGAAGATGCTGCACAGGGCATGATGTGCAGTTATCGTAATCGTCCCCTGGGTACTATTGGTCACATGGGTACTTTCAGTTTTCACGAAACAAAAAATTACACCAGTGGTGGTGAGGGTGGCCTGCTCATTATCAATGATGAGAAATACACTGACAGGGCTGAAATCATTCGGGAAAAAGGCACGAACCGAAGCCTTTTCTTTCGTGGCATGGTCGACAAATACTCCTGGGTTGATATTGGTAGCAGTTATCTGATGAATGATCTCAGTGCCGCCTATTTGTGGGGGCAATTGGAAAAAGCCGGTGAAATTAATGAAGACAGGTTGGCGTCCTGGCGCAGATATTCAGATCTTTTATCCGGGTTGGCGCAGCAGGGCAAAATTGAGTTACAGCATATACCTGACGGAATGACCCATAATGCCCATATGTTTTATTTCAAGGTAGAGGACCTGGAACGTCGAACGGATTTGCTGCGATGGCTGAAGGAGAAGGGAATCACGGCTATTTTTCACTATGTACCGTTGCATACCGCACCTGCAGGACAGATTTATGGTCGATTTGATGGTAATGACAACTACACCACGAGCGAGAGTGAGAGACTGGTAAGGCTGCCTTTGTATTACGGAATGGAACAGGAAAAAATTGACTACGTGGTAGAAAACCTGGAGCAGTACTTTCTTGCCAATGGCTGATTGTTATTTACTGTTAGAGACATACTTCATGTATGCAGGTGATTGAGTGCCACAGTTGAATAACAAATCCAGTATGGAGACTTCATGGGCAAACGTCCCCCAAAGTTGGGGGTATTCAGGGTAACCAGAATAATCAAACCAATGTACCTTGATTTGGTTGGTCTCAAAAAGAGCTTCATCCAGATAGTCTCTTGCCGCAGGTCCCGATATATAATCCGTTGCTCTCGCCTGTTGGCATAAGTGTAACAATCTTTCGTTCGCCCCCTCGCTGATAATGTAATCCGAAGCATTTGTAATGAGTGTATTGATACCCAGATAAGTGCAGATGTTTTCAATAAATACTCGGTTCAGGGTAGAAAGGTTGGTGTATTTATTGCGGTAAAGCGGCTCCAGCCATTCTTGAATTTCATTGTAATAAGGGGCCTTTTTGTAATTTTGTTGCAGTATATTCCAATGCTTTACTGCCCAATCAGTATTATCAACTTCGGTTTCTTCAATTTTCTGCAGATACTTTCCTTTTACCTGAACGGGAATCGTTAGCCACTGTGTGCCATTTGGGGTTTTGATCTTGTTACGGTTGCGCCAATCTCTTCGTGTATACTGCACAACATCAAAAAGAATAAATTCATCGACGGCAGCAATCATGTCAAAGTATCCTTTCCAAGGAATATAGTTTGACTGAAGAATTGCAACCTTCCTGGTATCAGGGGTTGAACCATTTGCTAAATTTTCGCTATCCATACGGGTGATGATATCAGCTGGTTGTGACTGCAACTATGATGAAGGCGGATGTTTCGAATAAAAACTGCATACATTGTAGTTGATAAATATTTTCATGAGTCCAGTAAGTGCAGAAATAATTTGAATTCGGAAACAATAAAAGCCAAAGCCCGGTATGTCGGAGTCCTGTTAGTACTGTTATCGCTCTACTACCTGGGCGATATTCTCTTCAATAATCTCGGGTCTTTGCGGGGGATTGATTTAACAGGCAGGAATATCATGATATTGGTGTTGCTGTTGTGCTTCCACTTCGCTGGTAACGGCATATCCAGTTATGCCTGGGTATTGCAGTTGAAAAGGAAGTATCCCGGGTTTGGCTTTCCCAGGGCCTACGCCATTACTGGTCTTACACAAATAGGGAAATATTTGCCGGGCAATGTTGGGCACTATGTAGCCCGTATGGTTTTGATTTCCGAAAACGTCAAAAAACCGGATGTGGCCTTTACTCTATTTGTTGAAACACTGGTCATGACATTCACTGCAGCTGGTATAGGCTTTTTCTACATTTTCTACTTTGACGTTTTCAGTGAGTTTGGCGCATCCAGGATAGGCATCATTGCCATTGCAGGGCTATTCGGGTTGGTAGCGGTCAGTGCCGGTTTGCGGTTTCTGCGTACCAAATACGAATTTTTGTCCCTGCAGATTTCTGACTACCTTAAGGTAATGTGCTGCTTTGCATCTATTTTTCTGATGGGTGGCTTTACTATCCTGCTGTTACTTTCGATCTATACCAACCTGGAATCAGTGACATACTTCCAGTGTGTGACCGGCTTCGCACTTTCATTTATGGCTGGATTTATCATACCTGGTGCACCAGGCGGCATAGGTATAAGGGAGTTTGCTTTTGTACTGCTATTTGGTGACTTTGTTTCAGAAGTTGTTGCCCTGGAAGCGATACTGGTCTTCAGGGTGATTAATGTAATCGGGGATATTCTCCTGTTCGGAGTTGCCTTCATGCTCAATAAAAAAATTACAGGGAGGTTGATAAGCGAATGAGTCGTGGCTACCAGGAAAATTTTTCCCTGGATAATCAGGAAATGTTTGATACGGAAATCAGGCGTCGCAAGGCCATGACCATGAAGAAAGTCCTGGAGGAAGTAAGCGACCGTCCTCTTGCAGAATTAAGCATACTTAATGCAGGAGGTTCTACCGGCTATATAGATAAAAGTCTTGCTCCATATTTTGGTCATATTACTTGTATCGATATAGACGAAAGCGCTATTACCCATGCTGACCAGGATAATGATCATAATAATCTCGATTTCGCCGTAGGTGATGTTATGGCCATGAATTTTCCGGATGATTGCTTTGATATTGTCATATCTTCACAGGTTTATGAGCATGTAGCGGATCCTGTGAAAATGATGGGAGAGATACATCGTGTGCTAAAGCCGGGAGGTATCTGTTATTTCTCGGCCAACAGCAGGATTATGTGGAGGGAAGTTCATTATGGGTTGCCACTGCTGTCAGTTATTCCACGACCACTGGCGCACCTGTATATGCGGCTTGCTGGCAAAGGAAAATATTATTACGAAAAACATTTTACTTACTGGGGGCTAAGATCCCTGGTCAAGCAGTTCCAGGTCAGGGATTGCACCGAAAAAATGCTGGCTGATCCAGAAAGATATGGTATTGACTATATGATCAGTCCGCAAAGTTTCAAGCACAAGCTTGCCTTGTTTCTGGTTCGCTACTGCTACAAGATATTTCCTGCTGGATATATATGGATTCTGCGTAAATAGATTTTGGGATCGTAGTATTTCTGGCAGGCCCTGAAATAAGTCCTATGGCAGAAGGGCAGGATTTCCATATCCTGATTTTCTATGTTTCTACAGTAAGGCATCACAGGAGAAGCACATGAATAACAAGCTGGTTATATTCGGTCTTGGCGATATTGCTGAGCTTGCTCATTACTGTTTCAGCAATGATTCGGCATACGAGGTTTGTGCCTTTACCGTAGACAGTGATTTTAAAGACAAGGACACCTTCCTTGATCTTCCTGTCGTTCCTTTCGAAGAATTGTCACAACAATATCCTCTAGATACATACGACTTGTTTATTGCCATCGGCTATACAGGGCTTAATGAAGCTCGAATGGTAAAATACCATGCAGCAAAGCAGGCAGGATACCTTCTTCCTTCCTATGTAAGTTCGCAGGCGACCGTGCTTAACCAGGGTGCCATTGGAGAAAACTGCTTTATCTTTGAGGACAACACTATTCAGCCCTTTGTAAAGCTGGGTAATAATATTGTGCTTTGGAGTGGCAATCATATCGGTCACCATTCAGTCATCAAGGACCATTGTTTCATTACATCCCATGTCGTTATTTCCGGAGGGGTTGAAATAGGTGAGAGGTGCTTTATCGGTGTTAATGCCACTTTGCGTGACAGGATAAAGGTGGGAGAAAGATGCCTTATAGGTGCCGGAACTTTGCTGCTCTCTGATGCTGAGCCTGAAGGTGTGTATATGGAAAAAGAAACAGAACGCGCCAGAGTGCCCAGTAGCAAACTTAAAAAAATATGAATCCGGTCTGGATAAAAAGAGGGCTGTTGTTTCATAGTGAAATGGCTCCTTATCACGAAAAACTACGCTCACATGCCGCAAATCCGCTGGCTGTACACCTTGAGGATGATATTTACAGGGTGTATTTCAGTGGAAGAGATGAGCTAAACAGGTCCTCTGTGGGTGCTGTGGATATCAACATCCTTACCAATGAGGTAGTCCGCAAATTTTCCGAACCATTTTTCATTCATGGCCCAGCAGGTAGTTTTTATGCAGACGGAGTCAGCATAGGTAATTGCTACAGCGTTGGTGACACTACTTACATGTTGTTCATGGGGTGGCAAACGCCGCCTGACAGTCACTGGCGTGGTGATATCGGGCGTTTGATTTTAAACCAGGATTATTCCCTTGAGCTGGAAAGTGAAAAGCCGTTCATGTCGACAGATGCTGTAGACCCGGTCAGTCTGTCATATCCCTGGGTGCTTGATCTCAACGGTATCTATCGAATGTGGTATGGGTCAACTGTGACCTGGGATGCCGGTAATGGAGAAATGCTGCATGTCCTCAACCAGGCCAGCTCACTGGACGGACATTCATGGAAACGTGAGGGGCTGGCGGTGCCGCATATCATGGACAAGGCCCAGGCTTTTTCCCGGCCAACGGTCCTGGAAAATGAGGATGGCAGTTTGGCCATGTGGTTCTCGTGCCGTGGAGCATCAGGCAATGGCTATCATATTGGTTATGCTGAAAGTTCCGATGGGAAAAACTGGACACTGAAGGAAAATGCGGCAGGTATCACGTCATCTTCAAGTGGCTGGGATTCAGAAATGATCGAATATCCCTTTGTGTTTCGTCACAAGAACAACTGCTACATGCTGTATAACGGAAACAGTCATGGCGCCTCAGGTTTTGGGTTGGCGGTTCTTTCCAGTGACTGAGAGTGAAATAATCGGCATGTAGCATGACACTTGCAGACTCTATTCATCACTGAGGAACTCATTAAAAGCGGTAAGAAACAGCTATCAAATTCAACCTTTGATGGTGGCCGAAAGGCTTGTTATGTATGAAGACCATGTGACAAAAAGATTGCACTTGCGTTTCCGTCCGGATATCGAAGGGCTTCGTGCTTTAGCCATCATTCTGGTGGTGGGAAGTCACGCCAATATACCTTTCATGTCGGGTGGCTTTTCCGGGGTTGATGTTTTTTTCGTCCTTTCCGGATACCTGATATCAGGTCTGCTCATGCGGGAAATCATGGAAACCGGCAGCCTGGGGTTCATCGCTTTCTACTCACGAAGGCTAAAACGACTGCTGCCCGCACTTTTGCTTGTCACCCTGGTCACGATCCTGGCTACTGCCATCATTCTTTCTCCCTACGAGCAGGTGAGCCAGGCTACTACCGCAAGTCTGGTGCCGTACTGGATCACCAACCTGTTTTTCAGTTATTCCGATATGAGTTATTTTTCGGATGATTCGGCAAGCAATCTTTTTCTCCATACCTGGTCACTCGCGGTAGAAGAGCAGTTTTACCTGGTTTGGCCTCTCCTGGTGTTCCTGGTGTTTAAAAGTACTGTTGGTGGCCAAGATGGTCTTTTTACACAACGCCTGGCGAGAATATTTACCCTTGTTCTGGCAGGGAGTTTCCTGTTGTGCATCTTCCTGTCTGTGATCATGCCATTATGGGGCTTTTACCTGATGCCCTCCCGCAGCTGGCAATTTGCTCTCGGTGGCCTGTGTTTTATTGTTGGGGATATGGGGCGTGTTGGCAAACTACAGCTTGGTAGCAATGTCCTCTTTGGTTTTGCCGCGATCGGACTCTGTCTGGTCCTGCTTGGCATGATATTGCTGCATGAAGACATGGTTTATCCAGGATACTGGAGCCTGATTCCCTCGCTGGGTGCTGCAGGGATTATCCTGGGGGGTACAGGTAGTGGCACACCCATCGGCAGTTTACTGTCCAGAAAGCCGATGTTGTTTGTCGGAAAAGTATCCTATTCCTGGTACCTCTGGCACTGGCCGGTTTTAATGCTGGGCAACATGCTTTTTCCCGAAGGCGGCATCTTGCTGCAAATGGTATTGGTCGTACTGTCTTTTCTCCTTGCAGTAGTCACTTTGTATACGGTTGAAATGCCACTGCGCCATAACAGTACCCTGGTCGCCAGACCTGCAGTGACAGTTGTACTTTCCCTGGTGTTTATGTCTGTTGGTTTTGCCATTGCAAAATTATGGCAAGTGAAGGCGATTGCCTGGGCCAATACATCCGACCAGGTCCCATACCAGCAGGTGCGGTCGGAATTACCTGTTCCTTATGAACGTGGTTGTGATGATTGGGTGAACAGCGCCAAGGTAAAAATATGTAACTTCGGCGTCACAGATGCAGAGAATGTGGCCGTATTGTTTGGGGACAGCATAGCTGTTCAGTGGTTCGCAGGTCTGGCGATTCCGCTGACCCTGGACAATTGGCAATTTTATGTCATCACCAAGTCCGCCTGTCCCATTGTCGATGAGCCCATTTTCTATAGCAGGATCGGGCAGGAATATAAAATATGCGAAGAGTGGCGCAATGCTGCCATTGAACAGCTGCAAGAGATAAATCCTGATATTCTCTTTGTTGGCAGTGCCTCCGACTATGCATACACTCCTGGACAATGGCAGGAAGGCACGCAACGTATAGTTGAACAACTCGCTGATAGCGCTGACAGGGTTTTCCTGATACCGGGTACCTACCGCCTGCCATTCGATGCACCTTCATGCCTGGCGCGAAAAGACTGGCAGCCAGCGTTCATTGCATCACTCAGTGAGTGCAGTGCGCAAGGCAAGGCGCCAGCTGATGCCGTAGTCATTGAAGCGCTTACCCAGGCTGCCCGGGAATATCCCAATGTCGGCGTTTTGGACCTGAACCCGATTGTCTGTCCGGACAACCATTGCGAGGCCAGGCGGGAGGGAAATATTGTTTACCGGGATTTCCAGCATGTGTCGAACGACTTTGTTGAAAGGTCGATAGGCCAAATCGTAAACAGGATGGAAAGGGTGCAGTTCGATGTGCCTGTCCCCCAATAAGTGGGAAGCAGGCCAGTTTGCTGAATGCTTGACACTCTGCTGTGGGTGTGCGAAAAACCTTTCACTTTATCTATCGCACACCACAATCAATATAATCATTTTCTGCCAGATTGAGTGCGGACGGCAGTCGCCAATTTTCGACCATCGGAGCAAGTAATGAAAAATACAAGAAAAACTTTATACGCCCTGTTATTAACCTGCATGTCGGCTTTTCTGGCCGCCTGTACTTCCATGGGGGCTGGCTGGATAGAGCTGGATCAGTCCTTTGCGGGGTGGCATACCGTTGGCGACGCCAACTGGCACTGGGAAGGTGATGAAGTTGTTGCTGACGAAGCCTCAGGTGTGAGCCACCTGGTGACTGATGAAAGCCTTACTGATTTTCAGATACAACTGGAATTCTGGAATCATGAAGGTGCCAACAGCGGTATTTTCATGCGCATCCAGGACCCTGAAAATATTTCCGATACGTCTGCCTATGAGGCCAATATTTTTGACGATCGTCCCGACCAGAGTGGGCGCACTGGTGGTATCCCGAACTTTTTACCACCACAGGCTATCGTGGATACCTGGGACCAGTGGAATACCTATGACATCACCCTGGACGGTAACCACGTGGTGATTTACCTGAATGGCGTGAAGACGGTGGATGGTTATGATGACAATTTCGCCAGTGGTCCGCTGTCGCTCCAGTATGGATCAGGTACGATCAAGTTCCGCAACGTGCGTATTCGAAGGCTGTAATTTAAAAGTCTGTATTGATCACGGGCGTTCGGCTGAACGCCCGATGATGAAAGTCTTTTGCCCTATCCCTACTCAAAGAGCATGGTAAAGTCAGTCGCCTGGATATGCTTGGTCAGTGAGCCTACCGAGATATAGTCAACCCCGGTTTCCGCGACAACCACGGCTGATTTGATGTCGTATCCCCCGGATGCTTCCAGTTTCGCCTGACCTTCATTAATCCGCACAGCTTCCCTGAGCATTTCCAGTGTGAAATTGTCGAGCAGGACAATGTCGGCTTTTGCTGCCAGTGCCTCTTTCAGTTGCTCGATGGTTTCCACCTCCACTTCCACCTTGCGGTCAGGATGCAGGTCGCGGGCATTTTCTATCGCGCTGGTAATGCCGCCGCTGGCGTTGATGTGGTTTTCCTTGATCAGGTAAGCGTCAAACAGGCCGATGCGATGGTTGTGACAGCCGCCGGTCTGGACGGCATATTTCTGTGCCAGTCGGAGACCGGGAATGGTTTTACGGGTATCCAGGATATTGACCTGCGTGTGGCGTACCTGGTCGGCAATTTCACGCGCCGAGGTGGCCACGCTGGACAGTGTTTGCAGGAAGTTCAGGGCAGTGCGCTCTGCGGTGAGCAGTGAGCGGGCTTTGCCATGGGCAACAAACACCACATCGCCCGGATCAATACTGTCGCCATCATGGTGTTTCCACTCGACAGTGACATCAGGGTCCACCTGTCGAAAAACTTCGGTCACCCAGGGCTCGCCACAAATCGTCGCATGTTCCCGGCATATCACGCTGGCCCTGGCTTGCCGGTCTTCCGGAATCAGCTCGGCCGTGATATCACCATCGCCAATATCTTCCGAGAGGGCACCACGGACGGTTTCCTCAAGGCCTTCAAGTAAAGGGTTTTCCATGGTGAAAAATAATCCTGCAGAAGCGTTTTGACGCAACGATGAAAAATGAATCCGGAGCCGGAATTATACGGGATAACCTGACCAGGATTAATCGTGTTGTCAGGGCTGGTTATCCTGGTACCTGAGAGTCAACCGGGAACCCTGTTGATTGAATTCAACCTGCCTCAGTGCGCTCATGCCCAATAATACCATGCTTTCATGCATGGCCGGGTTGATGCTGGCGCGGACATTGCGCAGGGTGATTGCGCCGAGTGTGAGTTCATCGATGATCGTGGAATAGATATTGACCAGGCCATTGGCTGTCATGGCCTGGCCCTGGTAACCGTATTCCAGGCCGCTGGCCTGTGCGAGTCCGGGCGGGATCACTACATCAGTGGCCCCGGTATCCAGGATGAATTCCGCAGGCACGTTATTGATCGCCCCGGTGAGCAGGTATTGCCCCTGGCGATTGCTTTCCAGGGTGACCTCTGTCTGGCCCAATGCATTAATTGTCGAGGCAGGATTGCTGTTGGGGTTACGGGAATTCTCCAGCACGCCGTCAAACAGGGTGGTCAGCAATACCAGGCCCAGAATGAAGCCTGCGGCAATCATGCCCTGTCCCATACGCCTGTTCTGTTTATGCGGGTCCTGGTGTGTCATGGTTCAAGATTATAAACATGGATACCTTGGGGTAATATGGGGGCATGGAAATAAAAAAACACTGGCTGGTTCCTGCCCGGCATCTGCAATCGCCAAATCATGGTGAGCGTCCGGTTAATGAAGAAATCAGCTTGCTGGTTATTCATAACATCAGTCTGCCACCTGGTGAATTTGGCGGGCCCTATATCGATGCGCTGTTTTGCAATACCCTGGATTGTGATGCTCACCCTTACTTTGACGCACTCCGAGAGCTCAGGGTTTCATCCCATCTGTTGATTGACCGGACAGGGCAGGTGACACAATACGTGCCTTTCAACCTCAAGGCCCATCATGCCGGTGCTTCCAGCTTTGATGGCCGTGACCAGTGCAATGACTTCTCAATTGGTATTGAACTGGAGGGGTGCGATGACACGCCCTTCACATCAGCGCAATATGAACGGTTAATCGCAGTCACCCGCCTGCTCATGGCGACTTATCCGGGTATAACAGGTGACCGTATTACGGGGCATTCAGACATTGCGCCGGCGCGTAAAACAGACCCGGGCCCCTGTTTTGACTGGGATCGGTACCGTCGCGAGCTGGCAGGCTGAATCGTTTATCCGGTCGATGACGGTGTACAAGTATCCCGGGGCCAGGCATTCTTTTCGCTCCACTTTGAATACTTTTACAGTACCCTGATCAGGCTTTTTCTGGCTCCTGCCATTTTCACTACATGGCTATCAGCCCGTATTTAAAGGGGTTTTTCTTCACAGGGTGGCCGAAGCCCCCTGATTTTGTAGTTTTACTACAGAATCAACAGCTTATGTTGGTAAATTCTCGTAAATTCGATTAATATTGCGCGCTAATGTAAATTTACTACAGAATATAAACCGGCATTACCGCACCCCTGCGATCCATGGGTGACAATAACAACAACAGGTACTGCAGGATTTCGCCCTCCCGGGCGGCCGCCCAGGCAATGTGAAAAACAATGCCGGGGTTTTTAAATAAAACAGGCGACCTGGCATCACCGGGTTTGCCCCATCAGGATAATCAGCGACGTTGACTGACGCAGTTGTAAATTGTTGTTAACAGACGCCGCCTTGATCGCCGCCGGAAACTACTATGTTGTGTGGCAGCGGTGAAAGCAGTGTTGATTAAACGTGGTCAAAATAACGTCGTAAACATTGAGTAGCAACATGGCCGACAAATTTACTGATATTGATCCACTTGAAACGCAGGAATGGCGGGATTCCATTTCTTCTGTCATCAGGCACCAGGGCATGGACCGTGCCCAGTACCTTCTCAAGAGCCTGATCAGCACGACCACCGAATCCGGTCAACAGCTTCCCGTTGACTCCCTGACCACTCCCTATCGCAATACCATTCCCAAAGAAGAAGAAGACAAGATGCCCGGCGACATGTACATGGAGCGGAGCATCCGCGGCATTGTGCGCTGGAATGCCCTGGCTATGGTGATGCGTGCCGGCAAGCTGGGTTATGACCTGGGTGGCCATATTTCCACGTTTTCCTCTGCAGCCACTTTGTATGATGTGGGGTTCAATTATTTCTTCCGCGGTGAGACCGAGGATCATCCCGGAGACCTGGTGCTTTTCCAGGGCCATGCCTCTCCCGGTATTTACTCGCGCTCCTATATCGAAGGGCGCCTGAGCGAAGACCAGCTTGATAAATTCAGGCAGGAAGTGGACGGCAACGGCCTGTCTTCCTATCCCCATCCCAAACTGATGCCGGATTACTGGCAGTTTCCGACAGTCTCCATGGGCCTGGGGCCCTTGCAGGCGATTTACCATGCCCATGTCATGAAGTACCTGGACAACCGGGAACTGGTCAAACAGGGCGATCGCCAGATCTGGGCCTTCCTGGGTGATGGTGAATGTGATGAGCCGGAAACCCTGGGCGCTATTTCCCTGGCTGCCCGTGAGGGACTGGGTAACCTGAATTTCGTGATCAACTGTAACCTGCAGCGCCTGGACGGCCCGGTTCGCGGCAACGGCAAGATTATCCAGGAACTGGAAGGTATCTTCCGCGGTGCCGGCTGGAACGTGATCAAGGTGGTCTGGGGACGCCACTGGGATTCCCTGCTGGAAAAAGATACCGATGGCATTTTGCAGGCGCGCATGAACGAAGTGGTTGATGGTGAATTCCAGACCTTCAGCGTGCGCGGTGGCGATTACGTGCGCGAGCATTTCTTCAATACCCCCGAACTGAAAAAATTCGTGGAACACCTGTCCGACGAGGAGATCATGCAGCTCAATCGTGGCGGTCATGATCCGTTCAAGGTCTACGCGGCCTACAAGCAGGCAGTGGATTGCACAGACCGTCCGACAGTGATCCTGGCCAAGACCATCAAGGGCTATGCCTTTGGTTCCGCCCAGGGTGCCAATGCCACACATTCCACCAAGAAACTCAGTCTGGATGAACTGAAAGTTTTCCGTGACCGTTTCGGTATTCCCATTGCCGATGACAAGCTCGAGGACGTCCCGTATTACAAGCCGGAAGAAAACAGCCCGGAGATGGAATACCTGCGCCGCATGCGGGGCAAGCTCGGTGGCACATTGCCAGCCCGGCGCGCAAAGAGTGAACCGATCAAGGCACCTGAACTGAAAGCCTTTGACAACCAGCTCAAGGGTACGGGGGACCGTGAAGTCTCCACGACCATGGCTTTTGTCCGGTTGTTGTCCACCCTGGTCAAGGACAAGGAAATCGGTCACCGCATCGTGCCGATTGTGCCCGATGAAGCCCGGACCTTCGGTATGGAAGGCCTGTTCCGCCAGATCGGTATCTATTCCGCCAAGGGCCAGCTTTATGATCCTGCCGATTCCGGCCAGGTGATGTACTACCGTGAAGACGTCAAGGGCCAGCTGCTGGAAGAAGGTATCAACGAAGCCGGTTCCATGAGCTCCTGGTTGTCAGCGGCGACTTCCTACAGTGTCCACAACTACCCGCTGATCCCTTTTTATATTTACTACTCCATGTTTGGCTTCCAGCGTGTGGGCGACCTGTGCTGGGCGGCTGGTGATCTCCAGGCACGCGGCTTCCTGCTGGGTGCCACAGCTGGCAGAACGACACTCAACGGTGAAGGCCTGCAGCACCAGGATGGTCACAGCCACCTCATGGCAGGGACGATTCCGAACTGTATTTCCTACGACCCGACCTATTCCTATGAACTGGCGGTCATTATCCAGGACGGTATCAGGCGCATGTACCAGGAAGATGAATCCATCTGGTACTACATCACCACGATGAATGAGAATTACCAGCATCCTGACATGCCGGAAGGCGCAGAAGAGGGCATCCTCAAGGGTATGTACCTGCTGGAAGACGGTGACAGCAAGGACTGCAAGGTCAGCGCTGGCAAGGGCAAGAAAGCCAGTCGCGTGCGCCTGCTTGGCAGCGGTACTATCCTGAGGGAAGTGCGTGAAGCTGCACAAATCCTGCGCAAGGATTACAAGGTGGCCGTGGACGTGTGGAGTGCCACCAGTATCAACGAACTGGCCCGCGATGGCTGGGCCGTTGATCGCTGGAACATGTTGCACCCGGAAGACAAGCCAAAAGTGTCCTACGTGGAACAGTGCCTGTCAGAAAAGGACGGCCCAGTTATTGCTGCCACTGATTACATGAAGCTTTATTCTGACCAGATTCGCGCCTTTGTCCCTGCGCCATACAAGGTACTGGGCACTGACGGTTTCGGTCGCAGTGACAGCCGCGAAAAACTGCGTCATTTCTTTGAAGTGAATGCCAGTTATATCGTTGTGGCGTCCCTGAATGAGTTGGCCAAGGCCGGCAGTATCGAGAAGAAAGTTGTCAGCCAGGCGATCAAGAAATTTAACCTGGACCCGGAGAAACTGAATCCGGTGTTGGCTTAAGAAAGACGATAAAGCGATAAAAGGATAAAAGGATAAAGGGCCAAGGTGTCCAGGTAATATCCAACAATAGTGTAGGCCGGGAGAGGGCGCAGCCCGTCATCCGGCAAGCGAAGCCGGATCTAACCCCCGGATAAGAAAAGAAAGTGTAGAGGATTGAAAGCGTGGCAGTTGAAAAGATACAGGTTCCGGACATAGGTGACGAAGAGGATGTCGAGATTATCGAAATCCTGGTTGCACCCGGCGATGAGGTGAGTGAAAACGACTCCCTGATCGTGCTGGAGAGTGACAAGGCTGCCATGGAAATCCCGTCACCGAAGAGCGGCGTGATCAAGGAAGTCCTGGTCAAGGTGGGCGACCAGGTCTCCCAGGGTGCTGATATTGTCAGCATTGAAACTGAAGGCGCGGACTCAGGTGATGAATCCGGTGACAGTGAGCCGGCCGCAGAGGAAAAACCTGCAGCCGAAGAAAAGACAGAAGAGAAGGCCGCCAAGTCGGCCCCTGCTTCAAATGCTGGCAGCAAGACCATCGACGTCAACGTCCCTGACCTGGGCGATGACAGCGATGTCGAAGTCATCGAGATCCTGGTGGCTGAAGGTGACGAGATCAGCGAGGAAGATGGCCTGGTCACCCTGGAGTCCGACAAGGCCGCCATGGATGTTCCGTCACCGGCAGCAGGCAAGGTCAAGTCCATCAAGTTGAAAGTGGGTGACAAGGTCAATGAAGGCACCCTGATCCTTGAGCTTGAAACGGCCGGTGCTGACGATTCAGCTGAAACTGAAGAAAAACCCGCCGAAGAAAATGCCTCTGCAACGGAACCGGCGCAGGAAGCACAAGCGCCGACTGCCAGCGGCAAACCGGAACTGATGGCTGTGGAAGTACCTGACCTGGGTGAAGACAGCGATGTGGAAATCATCGAGATCCTGGTGGCTGAAGGTGACGAGATTGGCAAGGAAGACGGCCTGATCACGCTGGAAACCGACAAGGCCGCCATGGATGTCCCGTCACCGGCAGCAGGTGTCGTGAAAAGCATCAAGGTGAAAGTCGGGGACAAGGTCTCGAAAGGCTCGCCTATTCTCGACCTGGAAACTGAAGGCGCTGCTCCGGCCCGGTCAGCATCCAAAGCTGAACCGAAGAGTGAATCAAAGTCCGCGGACAAACCCAAAGCGGCGGCAACTGCCACGGAGTCCAAACCGCAAGCAGCCGCCACCTTGCCAGAGCAAGCCAGTGGTGGCGCCGGCGCCGAAGTCTATGCCGGTCCCGCAGTACGCAAACTGGCCCGTGAACTGGGTGTGGACCTGGGCAAAGTCACAGGTACCGGTTCCCGTGGCAGGATTGTAAAAGAAGATGTCGATGCCTACGTGAAAGGCATACTCCAGGGTGGGGCAGCAGCACCAGCTGCTGGCGCAGGCCTGCCGGGCATCGAGGATATTGATTTCAGCCAGTTCGGTGAAATCGAAGAAGTGGAAATGTCAAAACTGCACCGTGTAACGGCGCAGAACATGTCGAAGAACTGGCTCAATGTGCCGCATGTGACCCAGTTTGATGAAGCCGATGTCACCGAACTGGAAGAGTTCCGCAGCGAGCAGAAAGCCCTGGCCGAGAAAAAAGGCATCAAGCTGACCCCGCTGCCGTTTATCGTGAAAGCCTGTGCCCGGGCTTTGCAGGAACATCCGCAGTTCAATGTCTCACTGCATTCCTCCGGCACGAAAATTATCCAGAAAAAGTATGTGCATATCGGTGTGGCGGTAGCGACACCGGCTGGCCTCATGGTCCCCGTAGTGAAAAACGTGGATCGCAAGACCATCTGGGAGATTGCCGCAGAAATTGCTGAACTCGGTGAGAAAGCCAAGAACCGGAAACTGTCCAAGGATGACATGCAGGGTGCCTGCTTCACGGTATCCAGCCTCGGCAACCTGGGCGGCACCGGATTCACACCCATCGTCAATGCGCCAGAAGTGGCTATCCTTGGCGTCTCCAAGACCACCATCAAACCGGTCTACATCAACAAGGCATTCGAACCACGCAAGATGCTGCCGTTCGCCCTGTCCTATGACCACCGTGCAGTGAACGGGGTTGATGGAGGGATGTTTTGCAACACCTTATCCACGCTGTTGAATGACATCAGGCTGTTGGCGCTTTGAGGCGCACGGAGTGCGCTCGATAAACGATAAACAAAAAGACGATAAAACGATAAAACGATAAAGCGGAGTTGACGTAAAGTTCGAGCATGTGAGTACATGCCTTGAACTATTTTATCCAGGCGTGCAAATTTTTCTCGTGAACTCTGCGTCTACCTGAACAAGCCCTTTATCGGTTTATCGCTTTATCGTTTTATCGATAACCCCATAAATTACCTTCAAGCAAAACCTGCTAAAATACCCAATTTTTAGGATTCCCCATGCCTTCCTTCGACATAGTCTCCGAAGTTGATATGCACGAAATGACCAATGCCGTGGACCAGGCGTCGCGTGAGATTGGCAATCGTTTTGATTTCAAGGGAGTGGATGCGGCTTTTGAGCTCAAGGACAATCTTGTGACCCTGACAGCCGAAGTGGAGTTTCAGATTGACCAGATGCTGGATATTCTGCAGAACAAGATGGTCAAGCGTGGCATTGATATCAGCAGCCTGCAGACCAAGGATGTGGAAATGGTGGGGCAGAAAGCCATCATGCCAGTTACCATCCAGCAGGGTATTGAGTCTGAAATAGCGCGCAAGATCGTCAAGAAAGTGAAAGAGCAGAAAATGAAGGTCCAAGTGGCGATCCAGGGCGACAAGCTTCGTGTGACTGGCAAAAAAAGGGATGATTTACAGGCAGTTATTGCCTTACTCAAGGATGAGAACTATGGCTTACCGTTGCAATTCAATAACTTCAGGGATTAGCCCGGCTACCCCGGTTAGTCTTTTCCGGGGTAAAACACTGAAATATTTCCGAAAACGGTGTGTTTTTTTACCTGACTGGCCGGTCATATCTCTCGCAATCCACTGTAAATCCTGTGATAATCTGCGCCTTCCGCGAGTAGGGCTACTCAAAAAATACTTTTAATGAATAAAAACAGACGAAACTCAATCCTCATGGCGTTGGGTGTTGCCGTTGCCGTGACAGCATGGATGCTCACCGGACTGGGCAGCAGTCCCGTGGATTTCAGTGGTAATGCCGAGGTAAACCGTGGCAACGGTGAATCCATGCGCGTGCGCGTGGAGTCTATTCGTGCCAGCGAAATTACCCGGGAAATCACCCTTAGTGCACGCACCGAGCCGAATCGTTTCGTCAGTATCAAGGCTGAAACCGATGGCACGGTTGTTGGGCTTGGTGTTGAGCGCGGCAGTCCGATTTCCGAGGGCGAGGCCATCGTTGAACTGGATATCCGTGACCGCAATGAGCGCCTGTCTGAAGCACAAGCCCTGATTGCCCAGCGTGAACTGGAACTGGAAGCGCGACAGAGCCTGCGCAGCCGCGAATTTGTCTCCCAGGTGGAAATCGCTGAAGCCAATGCCCGCCTGGAAAGTGCCAGGGCGGCCAGGGCCCGCATTGCCCTGGAAATCAAAAACACCAGTATCAAAGCTCCCTTTGACGGCATCGTGCAGGAACGTAATGTCGAAATAGGTGATTACGTGCGCGCCGGTGATGATGTCCTGGATATTGTCGATATCGATCCCCTGATTATTGCCGGCGAAATCAATGGCAAGGAAGTCACTGAACTGTATGTGGGTGGGCGTGGATCTGCAGTACTGGTCGATGGCACACGGCTGAACGGGGTAGTGCGCTACCTGGCGCCGGTAGCAGATGAGAATACCCGTACTTTCCGTGTCGAACTGGAGGTGCCCAATCCCAATGGCATCCGTGCCGGGCTCACGGCAGAACTCGAATTATTAGGTAACCGTATTACCGCCCACGATATTTCGCCTTCTCTGCTGACCCTGGCTGATGACGGTACCGTGGGCGTCAAGACAGTGAGCAGCAACAACCGCGTGGATTTTTACCCCATCGAAATCGCCGGGTCTTCCGATAACGGCATACTGGTTACGGGATTGCCTGATCGGGTCACTGTCATCACCGTTGGCCAGGGTTTCGTGACCGTCGGCCAGCAAGTTGATCCTGTAGCAAACTCAGCCCCCATGGAAACAGCCATGGAGGAAAGAAGGCACAGTAACTAGGACTATGAACGCGCTGATTAGTGCTTTTATAAACCGTCCCAGGCCGGTCATCATGATCCTGGCCCTGCTTATCCTTGCCGGTATAGTCAGTTATATCTCCGTGCCCAAGGAAGCAGAGCCGGATATCGATATTCCCCAGATTTACGTCAATATGATCCACGAGGGTATTTCACCGGAAGACGCCGAGCGCCTTCTGCTCAGGCCCATGGAAACCGAATTGCGATCCATTGAAGGTCTCAAGGAACTGCGCGCCACCGGTTCCGAAGGCTCAGGTGTGATCATCCTCGAATTCGACGCAGGCTTTGATGCCGACCAGGCCCTGGCCGATGTTCGTGAAAAGGTTGACCTGGCACGTAACGAATTGCCTGCTGACTCTGAGGAGCCTTTCGTCCAGGAAATCAATACGTCGCTGATTCCCGTGATTACCGTCATGCTGCATGGCCCGGTCCCGGAACGCACCCTGGTCACTATTGGCCGGCAATTGCGTGATGAGCTGGAGTCCATTCCGGGTGTGCTGTCGGCTGATGTCGGCGGCGATCGGGAAGAATTACTCGAAGTGATCGTGGACCCGGTGGCACTGGAAAGCTATAACCTGAATTACGCTGACCTGGTGAGTTATGTCAGTCGCAATAACCGCCTGGTGGCCGCCGGCGCCCTGGACAGCGGCGAGGGCAGGTTCTCGGTGAAAGTCCCTGGTGTGATTGAAGATCTCAACGACCTCCTGAACCTGCCGGTGAAAACTGATGGTTTGAAGACCGTGACTTTCCAGGATGTCGCCACCGTGCGCAGAACCTTCAAGGATCCCACCAGTTTCGCCCGGCTCAATGGCGAAAAATCCATTGCCCTGGAAATTACCAAGCGTTCAGGTGCCAATATTCTGGAAGTGGTGGATACAGTCAAAGCTACGGTCAACGGGGCGATGCAGCTTGAAGACTGGCCTGAAAACCTGGAAGTGACCTATACCTCCGATAACTCGAAACAGGTCCGTATTATGCTTAACGACCTGGTCAACAACGTGGCCATTGCCGTGATCCTGGTCATGATCGTGATTCTGGGTGCCCTGGGGCTGCGTTCGGCAGGCCTGGTGGGTGTGGCCATTCCCGGCGCATTCCTGTCCGGCATCCTGGTGATTTACATGATGGGTTACAGCATGAACATTGTTGTGCTGTTCTCCCTGATCATGGCCGTGGGCATGCTCGTAGATGGGGCCATCGTGGTGGTTGAGCTCAGTGAGCGCAACATGAAAAATGGGTATAGTCCCAAGCTGGCCTTTACCGAAGCCGCCAAGCGGATGGCCTGGCCCATTACCGCATCCACTGCCACGACGCTGGCGGTATTCATGCCCTTGTTGTTCTGGCCCGGACTCATCGGTGAGTTCATGAAGTACCTGCCGATCACCCTGTTGGTGACCCTGGCCGCTTCCCTGTTCATGGCGCTGTTGTTTGTGCCCACGGTGGGTTCCCTGTTGACCAACAAGAATGCCAATCCCGACCTGTCGGAAATGACATCGATCGCAGAAGTGGACTTCCTGGAAGAAGCACGCGATAACATCAGGGACATGGATGCATTCACCTCTGGGTATATCGCGGTCCTGCGCAAGGCCCTGCACAGGCCTTTACTGGTGTTGTTAACAGCAATTGTCTTCCTGGTCGGTAGCATCCTGCTTTACAGAACTATTGGCCGCGGCCAGGAATTTTTCACGGATGTGGAACCGGAATTTGCCGTGCTGAATATTCATTCCCGTGGTGACCTGTCCGTCTTTGAACGCGATGCCCTGGTGCAGGAAGTGGAAAAAAGAATCCTGGACATGGAAGAGTTCGAAGCTATCTATACCCGCAGCGGCATTTCCCTGGGGAATGATATCGATGAGGATGTGATCGGCCGTATCCAGCTCAGCCTGGTGGACTGGGAACTGCGACGCCCCGCGGCACAGATTATGGCGGAGGTGCGCGAGCGCACACAGGATATTCCCGGCATTATTGTGGAGCCACAGGTACAGGAGTCAGGTATTACCTCGGGCAAACCCATCCAGTTGGAACTGACGGCCACGAATACCGACCTGCTACCGGATGCTGTTGAAAAGTTGCGATCCGGCATGAATGAACTGGGTGAGTTTGTCGATGTGACCGACTCCAGGCCGCTGCCCGGGATTGACTGGAAGATGGAAGTGGACCGTCAGGAAGCAGCCCGTTTTGGTACTGATATCAGTACGATCGGCAGTGCCATTCAGCTTATTACCAATGGCATCATGCTGGGAGATTATCGCCCGGATGATGCGGATGATGAGGTCGATATCCGGGTACGTTTTCCGGAAACCATGCGCAATATCGGCATGCTGGACCGTCTCACCGTGAACTCCCTGATGGGTAATGTGCCAGTGAGTAATTTCATGACCCGGGAAGCCTCACCCCGTGTTGGTAACATCCAGCGCACCGACGGTAATCGCGTCCTGAATATTGCCGCGGATGTGCCAGAAGACGTGCTGCCCAATGACAAGGTGGATCAGCTCCAGCAATGGCTGGATGCAGGTAATCTTGATCCTGAAGTCCGGGTCAATTTCAAGGGAGAGAACGAAGACCAGCAAGAAGCCGAGGAGTTCCTATCACAGGCCTTCGGTGCTGCATTGTTCCTGATGGCCATCATCCTGGTCACCCAGTTCAACAGCTTTTACCAGGCGCTGCTGATTCTGTCCGCAGTGGTTTTCTCCACAATTGGTGTCTTGCTGGGCCTGTTGATCATGGACCAGCCTTTCAGCATCGTGATGTCCGGGATCGGGGTCATCTCGCTTGCCGGTATTGTCGTTAACAACAATATCGTGTTGATTGATACCTATAACCTGATCAAGAAGAAAGGGGCAGAAGCCGTGGAAGCGGCCATCCTGACCTGCTCCCAGCGCCTGCGTCCGGTACTGCTGACTACAGTGACCACTATTCTTGGCCTGATGCCGATGACGCTGGGTATGAACTTCGATCTGATCAATCGCCATATCCAGATCGGCGGTCCTTCCACCCAGTGGTGGACCCAGCTGGCTTCTGCCATCACCTTCGGCCTGGCTTTCGCCACCATACTGACCCTGATCATGACACCGGCCATGCTGGTACTGGGCGACAAGGTCGGGGAGCGCTTTAGCAAGAAAGACACTCTTGCTACCACCGGAGGCTGATTTGTCCGGCCTCGCCAGGCTGGCTCAAGGCCGCCTGTATTACAAGGTAAATTGCGTCATCACGCCGTTGACATCGACGTTGTAAGTTCCCGCATCGAGGTCCTCTACATCCAGTTCAATTCTGGTATCAAAAGGCTCCAGCACCTGGATGCAGCTCTCAGCCGGTCCCAGGTTTGATTCGGCCAGGACCACGGTAAAAGTGTCATCCCGGAAAGACATCGCGGGGTCCAGCAATTGCTTGCATGGTACAGACAGGTTGCCGCTGACGGCCAGGCTGACCTCCTGTGTGGCCAGGGTTTGTGTGACCTGGGCCTCGACTGTGTCGACACCAACGAGATGATTCAGGGTGGCACCGGTCACCTGGAGAGTGCCATCACTCCCAAATCCCAGGGTGACGTCGGTGTAATAGCTGTTTTCATTGCTTCCAATGACCGCGGCCTGCGGGACTTTCATGCTCCCGTCTCTATAGACAGCAGGCTCTGCCTGCAGGGTGGCACTGGCCGCCATGAGAGCGCCAGCGGCTAAGGGTAATGTGCTTGAAAGTAGTGTCTTGTACATCTTGCCTCCTTTATTACTGAATTAAGGTGAATTCCTTGTCCGTCCTACAGACCTTGAGTGGAAGACCGCCAATTTCAAGCCCCTGGTTCAGAAAAATCAGGCAGACCACTGGTATGTTTTCAGGGAAAAGCCCGAACCTGTAAAAACAACACCTTCGGCTTCAAGCAACTGTTTTTGTTTTTTCCAGGAAGCGCTGTTGAGCGCAAAAGACAGCTGGCCCTTGCCATTAACGACCCGGTGCCAGGGCAGGCGAGAGCCTCGGGGCAGGTTTTTCAGCGTAGTGCCCACATAGCGGGCATGCGAAGGATAGCCGGCCAGTCTGGCAACCTGGCCATAGGTGGCCACATGGCCTTCAGGAATAGCGGCGACAATCTGCCAGATTTCCTCTTTCAGGCTGGATGTATGCATACCGGACTTGATCTCTGCTACTGCCGTCCCCATTAATGGGTGAGCAAATGCTAAAAAGGCGCACCGGATGCCATTATTTCTTATTTTTCTCGCTGTTCCCATTGCCGAGATGCTGTTGCTGTTTGAAGTGGCTGATCATATCGGTGGCCTGCAGACTGTCGGTCTTGTCGTATTGACTGCTGCCATAGGTATCCAGGTCCTCAAGCAGCAGGGTCTGTCTACCATTACCCGTGCTCGCAGACGCCTGGATAGTGGTGAACTCCCGGGCCAGGAGATTCTCGAAGGCCTGTTCCTGGCCGTAGGCGGGGCATTCCTGCTGACGCCCGGCTTTATCACGGACACGCTCGGGTTTCTTTTCCTCATTGGGCCCACCCGCAGGTTACTGGTTCACTGGCTCATCAAGTCGGGAAAAATTACGGTACTGACCAGTCGGGGCGGCAATAGCAGCTTCACTTACACCTCCTACTCGGAGCGTACGGAGGAGCCGGGTGTTTACGAGGGGGAATATGCCGAGGAAAAGCCTGAAAAGTCCCGCCTGGATACCCCTGAAGACCGCTGAAAGCCACTGATAACAAAGGATTGCGGTTTTTTTTCATCTTTTTGTGGAATCGCCATTGAAATTGATTCAAACAGCCCCATCTTGAGGGTTCAAATCATGATTTGCGCTAAAAATCAGCCAGTTAAATCCTGATTTGCAAAGGAATTTTGGGGAGCCAGGAAGTCCTGATTACCCTGGAGTCAGGGGGCAGAAGCCTTCTGTCTGAATACCATTAGAAAACCAAGCGTGTTGGAGACCAAAAGCATGAACATTCGTCCGTTACAAGACCGCGTTGTTGTGAAGCGACAAGAAGAAGAAACCAAATCTGCAGGCGGCATCGTATTACCTGGCTCAGCCACAGAAAAACCGTCCCAGGGTGAAGTCGTGGCCGTAGGTCCGGGTCGTTTGCTGGAAAACGGTGATATCCGTCCAGTAGACGTGAAAGTTGGTGACACTGTAATTTTTGGCAAGTACGCCAGTAACACCGTCAAAATTGGCGAAGATGAATTGCTGATCCTGAATGAAAGTGAAATCTTCGGCGTCGTTGAAAACAAGAAAAAGAAATAAGACGGCAATCAGTCAAAACCGAATTTATAAAATCAAACAGAATTAACGAATAGGATTATTACCATGGCTAAAGAAGTAAAATTTGGAGATAACGCCCGCCAGAAAATGCTCAAGGGCGTGAACCTGCTGGCTGATGCAGTGAAAGTGACTCTTGGTCCCAAAGGCCGCAACGTGGTTCTCGACAAATCCTTCGGCGCGCCGACCGTCACCAAAGACGGTGTATCCGTTGCCAAGGAAATCGAACTGAAAGACAAGTTTGAAAACATGGGTGCCCAGATGGTCAAGGAAGTGGCTTCGCAGACTTCCGATGTGGCCGGTGACGGTACCACTACTGCCACTGTACTGGCCCAGGCCATTCTTAACGAAGGTCTCAAATCAGTTGCTGCCGGTATGAACCCGATGGACCTGAAGCGCGGCATCGACAAGGGTGTAGCTGCTGTTGTTAAAGAAATCGGCAAAATGGCCACCCCTTGTACTGAATCCAAAGCCATTGCCCAGGTTGGCTCTATTTCTGCCAACTCTGACACCAGCGTCGGTGACATCATTGCCGAAGCCATGGAAAAAGTGGGTAAGGAAGGCGTTATTACTGTTGAAGACGGTTCCGGCCTGGAAAACGAACTGGACGTTGTGGAAGGTATGCAGTTCGACCGCGGTTACCTGTCTGCCTACTTCATCAATAACCAGGACACCATGATGGTTGACCTGGAAGACCCGTACATCCTGCTGGTTGAAAAGAAAGTCTCCAACATTCGCGACATGCTGCCGGTACTGGAAGGCGTAGCCAAATCAGGTCGTCCGCTGCTGGTTGTTGCCGAAGACGTGGAAGGCGAAGCGCTGGCCACTCTCGTGGTCAACAACATGCGTGGCGTCATGAAAGTCGCTGCCGTGAAGGCCCCTGGCTTCGGTGACCGTCGCAAGGCCATGCTGGAAGACCTGGCTATCCTGTCCGGTGGTACCGTGATTGCTGAAGAAGTTGGCCTGAGCCTTGAAGGCGCTACCCTGGATGACCTGGGTTCCGCCAAGCGTGTCCAGATCACCAAGGACAACACCACGATCATCGACGGTGCTGGTGACAGCAAGAAAATCGAAGGTCGTGTTGCCCAGATCCGTGCCCAGATCGAGGAAACTTCCTCCGACTATGACCGTGAAAAACTGCAGGAACGCGTGGCCAAGCTGGCCGGCGGTGTTGCGGTAATCAAGGTTGGTGCCGGCACTGAAATTGAAATGAAGGAAAAGAAAGCCCGCGTCGAAGACGCCCTGCATTCAACCCGTGCTGCGGTTGAAGAAGGTGTTGTTCCCGGCGGTGGTGTGGCCCTGGTTCGTGCCCTGCAGAAAGTTGAAAAACTGCGCGGCGATAACGAAGACCAGAATGTCGGCCTGATGATTCTTCAGCGCGCCCTCACCATGCCACTGCGCCAGATCGCCAGCAACGCTGGTGAAGACGGTGCGGTTGTCCTGGACAAGGTTCGCCAGAGTAAAGGCAACAACGGCTTCAACGCTGGTACCGGTGAATACGGTGACATGCTGGAGTGGGGCATTATCGACCCTGCCAAGGTAACCCGTAGCGCCCTGCAGGCTGCTGGCTCTGTTGCTGGCCTGATGATCACTACCGAAGCAATGGTCAGTGAGCTGCCGGAAGAAAAACCTGCTGCGCCAATGCCTGATATGGGCGGTATGGGCGGCATGGGCGGCATGGGCGGCATGATGTAACGCCAGCCCCTTTGTAATACCCAAAAAACCCCGCTTTTGCGGGGTTTTTTGTGCCTGTCAGGTTCGCAGAGGGATATAGGGATACAGGGAGGTAGGTCGGATAAGACACGTAGTGTCGCCATCCGACGGCTTCGATGGGGTTTTCGATAAAGGGAGGAAGGGAGAAAGGGCGAGCGGTTCAGGGAGAGGGGGGATTCCGGTAACTCTTGATACTGGGGTAAAGCGGGTTGTTAGGGGAAGAAAGGTTTCAGGTCTGAAAAATTCATTGAAATTAATCATTGACCCAAAATTTAAAAAAATCGCCACACTGTTTGCCCTTCCTCCCTTCCTCCCTTCCTCCCTTCCTCCCTGTATCGAAATGAATTTCATAGAAACCG
>Ga0181558_10001069_pt1 | contig 26048 bp, 22 predicted proteins | sample 011ome_22_FD_133754 | JGI IMG/M metagenome (GOLD analysis project Ga0181558, IMG submission 133754) | Coastal salt marsh microbial communities from the Groves Creek Marsh, Skidaway Island, Georgia - 011507BT metaG (megahit assembly) | ecosystem: Environmental > Aquatic > Marine > Intertidal...
CAAGTTTTCTCCCTTCGAATTTCCAAGAAAATTCCATCCATTTATATCATCAATGTATCCATTGTTGTCGTCATCTATTCCATTTCCGGGAATTTCTTTTTTGTTTACCCAAATATTGTCTTTCAAGTCTTCATGATTCACATCAATTCCGGCATCTATTACAGCAACAACAATTGATTTTTTTGGTGATTTACCCTTGAGGAGTTCCTCATAAGCTTTATAAGTGTTTGTACCCATTGTTTTTCTGGAAACATCTTTAGATTGCCAGTTCAGTATCTTTTCGTCATAGGACGAAACATCCGCTGTTTGGGTTTTTCCAACAAAAGAGAAAAGTAATAAAGTTGAGGAAAGAAGGTAAATAGTTTTCATAGGGTAGTGTTATATTGTTTGAGTGATTTTTTCTACCGATTCAATTACGGTTTTCGTAATAATGTCTATTTGCACATCGGTGAGTGTGTAGTACACCGGTAAACTTATTTCACAAGCATAATTCAAATATGTTTGAGGATAGTGTGATATATCATAAGTTGATTTAAAAGCTGTTAGCATCGGTATAGGCAAGTAATGGACATTTACAGCGACTTGTTTTTCGGATATTTCACGGATAATGAGGTCTCTTTGCGTTTCGGTTATCCCCTTGATTCTGAATAGATAAAGATGAAAGGATCCTGTTTTGTTTTTTTGTTCAAATACGGGAGTTTTTGCCCAGCTGTAGGCAGAAAAAGCTTCATTGTACCGGATCATTATTTCTCTTCTTCGTGCTAAGTTTCCTTCATATCGTGCCAACTCGACAAGTCCCATGGAGGCTTGGATATCTGTCATGTTGCATTTAAATCCTGATTCCACAACGTCATAGCGCCACGCACCGAGCTGCATTTTGCTAAAAGCATCTTTGCTTTGGCCATGAAGAGACATAGTTTTTAGTTTCTTTCTTAGTTCCTCATTATCAAAAGGTTTCGGCATATTGAGCGCAATGGCACCTCCCTCTGCAGTAGATAAGTTTTTGACCGCATGAAAAGAAAAAACAGACACGTCCGCTAGGCTTCCTGCTCTTTTGCCATGATACAAAGCGCCAATGCTATGTGCCGAATCAGATACTACAGCAATTCGACCAAGTTGTTCTTGAATGTCGTTTCTAGGCGTAAATAAATTGTTAACTTCTGGGGAATTGATAAGCTCATATATTTCGTTGTAATCACAAGGAAGTCCTGCAATATCTACAGGCATAATTATTTTGGTTCTTTCTGTGATTACTTCTTTAATTTTTTTTACGTTAATATTAAAGTCCTCTTCATTTACATCTACCATGATTAATTTGGCACCGCTGTGCACCACAACATTGGCCGTTGCACAATACGTGTAAGCTGGCACGATAACTTCGTCACCTTCTCCAATTCCCATCCAGCTCAATAGAAGTTGAATTCCAGGTGTGGCAGCACTTACACACACCGTTGCTGGGTTTCCACAATACTCGCTCAGTTCGTTTTCGAACTTTAGTGTTTTTGGTCCTGTGGTAATCCATCCCGATTGGAGCGTATCAATTACTTCATCAATTATTTGTTGATCTATTCTTGGAGGTGAAAATGGAATCATTTATTATTGTAGTGTTAATGAGTTAAAAGTAAGAAATAATCTTATCTAATTCTCATCGTTTTTCGTTTTTAATAACTCCTACACCGCCTTGAATTTAGAATTAGCCACAGAAAAATTGAAAAACTATTGTGCCTATCAAGAACGTAGTCACCAAGAAGTAAAGGAAAAATTGTACAAACTTGGATTGTACAAGAACGAGGTAAACGAGGTGATTACTCGATTAATTGAAGAGGATTTTCTGAATGAGCAACGCTTTGCTGAGTCTTTTGTTTCCGGAAAGTTTAAAATAAAAAAGTGGGGAAGAGTGAAGATAAAAGCCCATCTAAAACAAAGACAAATCTCTGAGTATTGTATTAAAAAAGGAATGGAGGAAATAGAAGAGGATGCCTATTTAAAGACGTTGGAATATTGGATACAAAGAAAGGACTGCGAAATATCTGAACCAGATTCGTTCAAAAAAAAAGGCAAGATAGCAGCCTTCGTAATTCAAAAAGGATTTGAGTCTCGGCTTGTTTGGGAGTATATAAACGCGCTAGAATAACTTACTTTACTACAGTTAACTCACCTACTATTTCTTTGATTTTTCCTTTGGTCGTTTTGACTCTCATTTTATACGGATAGCATCCGATAGGAACAATCTTCCCTGAGTGCACTCCGTCCCAGCTTGCTTGGATGTTGTCGGTTTCAAAAATGAGTTCGCCCCATCGATTAAAGATTTGCCATTCAAGGGATTCTATTCCTGATAGCACTGGAAAAAGTAAATCGTTGGTTCCATCAAAATTAGGGGAGAACGAATTAGGGACAAACACCAAAAAATCTTCTTGTAATTGTAGCTCTTTGGAGATCGAATCTATACAACCATATCTGTCGATTCCTGTCAGAGTTATCGAAAACTTTTCGCTCCTTTGGATAGGAAAGCTTATGGGGCAAGGCGACAAATCATAAGAGGAGTTTCCGAGATCTGTATGACCAAAATTCCAAAACTGAGAAACAACGGGAGATGAGGTGTTTGTGAAACACACTATTGGGCTGTATGAATACACAGGGCTTGGCGAAAAGGTAAAGTTCATGTCGGGCAGTGTCCGAACCCAGATGGTTGCGGTGGTGTCGTGTATACAACCTGAATCGGAGACGGTTCTCAATGAAGCAATATGGGCGCCTGGTTGAGGGAAAACGTAAGAAGAGTTTTTTCCATTCAAATTTATGGGCGAATCCCAGAGCCACGAAACAATACTGCCGCTTGAAATAGACGAGGTACTCGAGAAACTAGTGGTTTGGCCAAAACAAACCGTATCAGCACTGAAGGATGAAACAGGCATTGGATAGGAGTAAATTGTAACTGGTACCTGAAGCTGACAAAGATTACTGTCTAGAACCGTAACCTGATAGTAGCCGGGTGATAAATTGGTAAAACTAGAATCCGACTGAAAGCTAGAACTGTTTAAAGAGAAGGAGTAAGGTTTTGTTCCTCCCATTATTCTGGTGAGTGAGAGTGCTCCATCATTTTTGTTGGAGCAACTTCCAACTGAATCTTTTTGTACGGATATCGTAGGTTGCACAACAACTAACGAATCGGAAAGTAAGCAGCCTTCACTAAAGTTAAGTTTTACTTGAAATAATCCAGTCATTCCAGAAGACACGGTTAGAAGTGAGGTAGTGTCGTTTACTAAAGCTACACCGTTTCTGTACCATTGAATGGACTGAGGGATTGAATCGAATACCGCCCGAAGTGTAAGATTGTTTTGACAACTATGTCCCGAACTTGAAATTGTAACTGAAGGAGCAACATAGGAAAGCCTCAAGTTGTCCATCGCGCCATAATAAGCTTGAGGTGCTGGCGAACTCAACAGTGCGCAACTCGGACCAAAAACTAAAGTGGTAATAGGAATGGAGGGAGAGAACTCAAACGTGTAAGTATTCCATGAATTGTTGTTTAGGACGGGAATCAGGGTGTCTAATGTTACCCAGTTTGGCGAATAACTAGGACAGTTTGCTGTGGTTCCACCTCCTCCAATGGTAGTTCTAGGGTAAGGCAAATTGGTACACGAATTAGATCCATACACGGCAATTGGTCTCGGGGTAATAGAGGCAATTTGGGCATAATCGAACTCAATTCTATAGGTTTTTCCTGGATGAAGAGTATCAAGAAGACAAGCCCCAAAAAATTCTTTTGTATTCCCATTTCCCACAGCAAATCCAATCACGCCTGTGCCATGAGGAAATGGAAACGGAATAAAAGGTAATATGTAGCCACAATTGAAGTAATCGGGTGAATTATTAGCCAAAGCATCCCTCCAATGATTCACTCTTGATAGTTGAGAGGCTTGAGTAGGACACGTGGAGTAATCTTCGAAAGAAGGATTGGGCAGTATGGGAGGTAATACTCCTATGGTACAATTGCACTCCGAGGTGTCATTCAAATCAACAAGGCCATCTAAGTCATCATCAATTCCGTTGTCGCAAATTTCTTGCGAAAATGTGGGACTTACCAATACAAGGAAAGACAATATGGTGAGCCAAGTTTTCATCTATCTAAATTACAAAAAAAAATCGACCTCTCATTCTTGATGCTTTTGGTTTCGTTAGGTCGAGTTTATTTTTTTTTGACCTAAAATCTTCTTTAGGATTCCGCCTTTTACGTTGTTCACGTCAAATTCTAGGATAAATGCTTTGGGGTCTATTTCGTTAATTAGGTCGTAGGTTCTTCTTATGTCAATTCGATTGATGAGACCGAATGCATGACTCTTTTTGTTCCGCCTCTCCGGTATTTCCGAGACCTTTTACTCCTTTGTAAATGGTGATGCCAATCCCAATTTCTTGCGTAAGCCCTTTTTCTACTTTTTCAGGTTCTTTGGATACAATCATAAGTCCGATTTAATCTTCGAAACCTTCAATAGTTAAATCGATTACCTTGGCAATAAGAAAAGATGTAAGAACAGAATACATGGCTATTTCTAATGAGAGTAAAATTGCGGTTGCCGAAAAAAGTAAGGTGTTGAATATAAGAATGATCGTACCTATGCTGAAGCCAAAACGATTGTTGAGGTAGATTCCCAATATTTCGGATCCGTCTAGTAAAGCATCGTTTTTAATGGTTAATCCTATTCCAGCAACTAAAAATAATCCTCCAAAAATGGCAATTATAAGTTTGTCCTCGGTTAACGTACTGAAGTTCTCGAAATGAATAAAAACAGCTAGTACTGAGATGGAAATGAGTGATTTCCAAAAGATTCGTTTGGTGAGCGATGTCCACGCAAGTGCTAAAAATGGTAAACTCACAAATACCAGCATAAATGAGATGTTTGTACCGAATAATTCGCTCAACAAAATTGCGATTCCTGTATCTTCTCCGTCCAAAAAACCGTTGGGCAAGAGAAAGGCTTTTCATCCAATACTTGCCAAAATGATTCCAACTCCAAATTGGATCGCTTCTCGTAAAAGTTGTGTTGAATGGTTCATCTTCAAAGTATTCTTGTCCTTCCTGAATATATAACAAAGATGAGTTAGAATGCAGCAGATTTTATGGAATTCTTTCTTTTGGAACTAAACCTAAATATAAACTGAAAATAAATTGTATCTTAGGATAAAATCAAAACTGTTGAATATTACGTTTTTCACAAAATTAAAGTGGGTGTTAGGGATTGCTGTAGTGTTTGTAATTATTGTATCCACCAATCTTATAGACCGGAATAATTTTGTTCGGGTAAAGGATTCCATTACTACTATTTATGAAGATCGCCTTGTGGCTAATGACTTGATTTTTGGCATGATGAAATGTGTGTATGCCAAAGAAATTGCCCTCGTTACTTCGGATACAGCTTACTTTTCTAAGGAGAGTGAGCAGTTCACTCAAAAATTAAGCAGATTTGTAACACGCTATGAGAAAACAAAACTCACTCCCAAGGAGAAAGAAATATTTACTGATTTAAAAGTTAATTACAACGAGTTGAAAGACTTGGAAGCGTCCTACTTAAAGTCAAGTTTTGCTGATTACAGCGAACTACTGGAAGTGTAAAAGTAGTGAAGTCTCATTTGTACGAAATGTCAAAAATTCAATTGGAGGAAGGATGAAGGGAATCAAGTATCACACAACGAATAATTGAAACTGTAGAGTGTTCACCCAGATCGAGATTTTTTTACTTGTATTCTTGGCCATAGTCCTCCAAGTATTAATTATTTACTCTCCCAGAAAAAAGAAAGAGGTAGAAGAGTAAACAGAATTAAAAAGTAGGGGCATTTTTCCCGCAGTTTTAAGTTAGGCTTTTGTACCTTTGATGAGAATTAATAGTAATATATCTGTTATGAAATACCTATCAAGAATTACCTTACTAGTTATGCTAATGTCTACGTATATTGCAGCAAACGCTCAATGCGCTATGTGCAAAGCAACAGCAGAAAGTAACCCAAATATTGGCGGGGGATTGAACGCTGGAATTGAATACATTTTGATTGTTCCGTATCTGTTGTTAGGTGCTTTTGTGTTTATCGTGCTAAAAGGGAAAATGAAACCTTTTTGGAAGGATTTGACGGGAAAAAATAAAGGTAAAAAACAAGAATTTACAGCCGAGAACTGGTATTAATTAATTAGCAAAAATGGACATTATTTCCCTTCTGGTAGGATTAGTTATTGGTGCACTTGTAGTTTTTCTGCTCAATACATTGAAAAAAAATAAGTTGCCCGCAAGCATTCAACAACAATTTTTGGAATTGGAAGCGGAGAATGAAAATCTCACTTCTCGCTCCGTAGCTTTGGATAAGGAAAAAGCAATGCTAGAAGTTCGGTTGGAAGATGCAGCCCGCTATTTTAACCAACAAAAAGAGGAAATAGGAGAGCTTAAGGGAGAGAATAAAAACCTGAGGGACGAATTGTCTGTGACAACCACCAACCTGACTAATTTGGAGGAGAAGTTGACAGATCAAAAGGCAGAAATGCAAGATTTGCAGAAAAAATTTACCACCGAATTCGAGAATATTGCAAACAAAATTCTCGAGGAAAAATCAATAAAGTTTACGGCCCAGAACAAGGAGAATATCGATAATGTGCTTACTCCTCTGAACGAAAAATTAAAGAGTTTTGAAGAAAAAGTTCAATCTACTTACGAAAAGGGATTAGCGGAAAGAACCGAATTGAAGTCGCAGATTATTCAACTTTCTGAACTAAATCAAACCTTGAGTAAAGATGCTCAAAACCTTACCAAGGCACTAACCTATGATAACAAGGCTCAAGGGAATTGGGGAGAAATGATTTTGGAGAAAATATTATCCGACTCAGGACTCACAGAGGGCGAAGAATATTCGAAGCAGTTTACTACTACCAATGAGGCAGGGAAAACTGTGAGACCCGATTACATTATCCAACTCCCAGACAGTAAGCATATTGTGGTAGATTCCAAGGTTTCTTTGGTGGCTTATAACAAATATATTACACCCGAGTCGGAGGAATCGAAGGCTTCTGCACTGAAAGAGCATTTGATATCTGTAAAAAATCACATTAAGTTTTTGAGCGAAAAAAACTATCAAACTGGATCAAAATTAGATTCTCCAGATTTTGTTCTGTTATTCATGCCAATAGAAGCTTCATTTAGTTTAGCAATTCAGAATGACAAAGAGTTGTATGAGTACGCCATTACTCGGAATATTGTGATTGTTAGTCCTACAACTTTACTAGCCACGATCAAAACAATAGCCTCCATTTGGAAGCAAGAAAAGCAAAACAGAAATACGTTAGAAATTGCAAGTCAAGCAGGGGCTTTGTACGACAAATTTGTGGGTTTCTTGGAAGATATGGAAAAAATTGAGAGAGGCTTGTCGCAGGCAGAATCTGCTTATCAAGGGGCATTAAACAAACTGCAAACAGGAAAAGGAAATTTGGTGCGAAGGACAGAAAAAATAAAAGAATTAGGGGTGAGCACAAGCAAACAAATCCCGCAAAAATTTCTTGAAGAATGATAAGAATCAATTCATATAAACTGAAAATCGTTGTTTTTTGTGCTTCGATTGGATTTTTGGTGAATTGTAGTTCTGGAAAACTGGCTAATGACGAAACTGATTATAAGTATGATACTCGGATCCAAGATCTTAATCCTAGTTACTTAGTGTATCACGAAAAAGAGGATACCTCTTATTTGTATTTGGAATTTCATACCAATAATTTATTATACGTTAGAGAAAATAGTTCAAAACCATTCGAGGCGGAGATCACAGTGAAATATCAATTGTTTCAAGATGATAAAGGGAAGTTGTTACTAGATAGCGCAACACGACATTTGTATGATTACAAAACTAGTAATGAGCCGAAAACGATATTGGCAAGGGTTCCGTTCCATTTGCCCATGGGGAAAACTGCTTTTTTAAAAGTAGAAACTCGAGATGTGAACAAAAAAGTGAGAAATCAATTGGTCATAGAAATTGATAAGAATAACCAGCAGTCGGAGCAGTTCTTTTTATTTCGAAATCCAGAAACTAAAAGGATTTATTTTGATACGTATTTTACCCAAGAATCCAACGTGGAAGTGCTCTCTCAATTTAATAAAAACCAAGAGTACCACATCGATTATTTTAACACTGACTTTCCACCTTCGCTGCCTCCCTTTTCTTCAAATCAGAAGATCGAAATTGCTTCCGTTCGGGATTCGGGATACACAGTGAATATTACAGATAACCATTCTGTTATCACCTTGGGTAAGTTGGGCAGTTACTATCTGCGTCACGCAGATTCATCAACTTACATTGTGATTCTTCAAAAGTTTGACCCCAATTTTGATGGTCTAGAATCCTATTTGGGGATGATTGAACCGATGAAATATATCTGTTCTACAAGGGAATATCAGGCGTTGGTGAATGCCACTGACAAAAGAAAAGCGGTGGAATCTTTGTGGCTAAAAATGGCCGGCACGAAAGAACGAGCGAGAATGGTTATTTATGAGTATTATTCACGAGTAGAGCAAGCCAATAAATTTTTTACCTCCTACAAAGAAGGATGGAAAACAGACAGAGGAATGCTTTCCATTGTGATGGGACTTCCCAATACTATTTATAAAACAAGAAGAGGAGAAACCTGGGTGTACGGGACTCCCCATAATATGATGATGTCACTTACTTTTAGCTTTAGTCTAGAAAACGAAGAGCGAGTAAGAAACGATTATCAACTAACCCGCTACCGAACCTACCGAGATTATTGGTATAGAGCTTGCGAAAGCTGGAGGCAAGGCAGAGTATATAATTTTAATTAAACGTGTACGAAAAGAAACTTAACAAAGACATTATTTTTGGTCTTCATCCTGTAATGGAAGCGATAAAAAGCGGTCGAGAAATCAATAAAATTTTAATTCAAAAAGGCCTTCAAGGCAATACATTTCATGAGTTGAGAGGTTTGTTGAAGCACTCAATGGTGAATCTCCAATTGGTTCCGGTTCAAAAACTGAGCTCAATCACAAGGAAAAATCATCAAGGGGTTATTGCATTTGTTTCGCCTGTAACATATTATCAAGTAGAGGATTTGATACCTCGCTTGTATGAAGAAGGAAAGGAGCCAAAGTTTATTATTTTGGATGGAGTAACAGATGTACGGAATTTTGGTGCTATAGCCCGAACTGCCGAATGTTTGGGATTCAACGGGATTATCATTCCGGCCAAAGGAGGAGCAACCGTTACCTCCGATGCGGTTAAGACCTCGGCAGGTGCCCTGATGACTTTGCCGGTTTGTCGTGTAGATTCGCTAAAAAAGACAGTAGATTACATGGTTGAATCTGGGGTTAATATTGTTGCTTGTTCCGAAAAAACAGAGAATTCTATTTATGATTATTCTTTTGAAGGTCCAGTAGGAATTTTGATGGGGAATGAGGAAACAGGAATTTCCAACGAACTAATAAATAGGTCTCAGTTTATAGGAAGAATCCCAATGACGGGTGACATCTCTTCAATGAATGTAGCCGTTGCTGCTGGCATTGTAATGTATGAAGCTGTAAGGGCCAAAAAATAATTGGCAAGTTATTTCTTTACTCCGAAAGTTTTTCCCAAAAACACTTCTCCAAATTCGTTGCTGTATTCTACATCAAAAAATATCGAATCGGCACGGAAAACTCCGCTTGTGCCTCTTACTTGTTTTGAATCAACATTTTGAGCAAGAACGGTAATAGAGGAATCCGAAACAAAACAATCTACCTGGAATGTGTACCCCAAGAATCGATTATTTAGGTTACCATAATTGGAAATAGTGAGGTGGTTTGGTTTGCAATTGGAACGAGTAACTCGTAGGTCAAAAGTATCTTTTTTCCATTCCATGGAAGGAGGTTCTAGAATGGAGTCTACTACCTTGTACCAACCCAAGTGTTCTTCATTGTTGTACAAGCAAGAGTTGTCATTGGTGTTGGCAGAAGGCACAAAGTTAATTGCGTTGCAGTCTGTGCAGCCTTTTTTTTTGCAAGATACCGTTAAGGCACATACAAGTGAAAATAAAAGTAAGTAAGAGCGATTCATAGTAGTTGATTTTGTTTAGGGAGAAATGGAAACAGTCATTAGGGTTCTTGTCTTACTCTCTCCTTTAGTTTCTTTTTTCTGGTGATAAACTCTTTCCAGGTATTAAATTCTTTTTTGTAATATACACCTACACCACTTGTTGTTTGAGCTTGATTAGCATTGGTGATGTCGTAGTCGTTCGTTCGTGTAAATACTCGAACCCTAAAGGTTCCGTCCTCGTTCAGTTTATACTCTACATTAACGTCTCCTATCAAGGCATTTTCATTCTGATTAATTTCATTCCCTTGAGCCACGCCAAAATTTGAGCTAATAACCAATCGTTCGTTTAACAACTCAGTAGAAAGTGCTACTGCAATTTCATCACTCGTTATGTCGTCACCTGGCCTGTAATTAAAGCCAACATCAACATTGTTGCTAAGTTTCGACATCCAATTGCTCAGCTGATTGGAAAGAAGTTCTGATGCAGTAGTCCCAACTGCTCCTGACGTCTCGACACCGTTTTGATTGTTCGAGTTTTGAGAGGGTAGAAATCGATTGAGAAGTAGGAGAGCAAAAACTTGTTTGTTTAATTCTTGTTTGGTTTGCATGAGATTACCAATCACAGCTCGTTCAGTTTCATCCGCGCGAGTAACCTCAATCAAGAAATCTATGTTGGGACTCATTAAGTTTTCGGTTAGCTCCATCACAACTTCTATGTCTGATCGACTTTTATACTTATTAATATTATTGGTTAGCTGAGGCATGATTTCATACATCGAAGCTTTTAACTTGTATATGGCATTAATGTCGATTTCGGCATTATAAGGGTCTCCATACCAATTGATAGTACTCGCGTTGGCAATTTCGAACTTCTTATTTATAAGGTTTTCAAATCGCTCTAGGCCTAGAGTAAACAAATAGTCTCCTTTTTCGATGGTGTACTTACCAGCCATATTAAATTGGTCTTGCTTATCCACGGTCATCGACAGATTGCCGTATCCCGTTCCCGAAATAATATCTCCATACACTTCGTCAAAAATTAATTGGAGATTGGCTTCAGGAGTTACCTCTACATTTATATCAAGATTGATTCCTTCTAAATTTACAATTTCCTCTTCCTTTCTGGAAGAGTCTTTTGTATTGAATACCACAAAGTCGGCCATCGTTACATCCGAGCTTCCGTAGAGCGGAAGTGTAAAACTTGTTCCTTTTTCTGTTTTGGCATTTACCGTGATGTCAATTTCATCTTGGTATCCTTCCACGTTTATTCCTCCTGTTGCATATACTTTTCCGTAAAAGTCGTCATTCAGCTCAATGTTGGTGTTTAGTCCGATGAACTTATTGTCTACTTTTCTGGAACCTTCAAAAGAAATTAGCTCGGTTTGGGTGCCCTTTCTGTAAACCAAGGTGGGTATTTCTATAAAAACGTTGAAGTTGAAATCGGTGAAATTATCATGAATAATAGCTCCGTTAAAAAATGCTAGGTTGTTTTCTTCGTCTCTTATTTCAATAATATTATCGGTGTAAATGTCATTGTTTTCGATGATCATTAGCCCAGAAAAATCGTAGTGAGTATTCAGGTAATTGACATTAAAACCGGTACGAAGCAGTGATATTTCTCCTTCAAGTAACGGAGCTTCTGGTTCTCCAGTAACAGATATTTTGCCTTTTGCCTTTCCGTTTATTTCAGAAATTCCTTGACCAACCAAATAGGGATTAAGAAAAGCAAGATTAGTGTTCTGGAGGATGCACTTAAAATCTAATGACTGTTTTTTTCTAAACGGATAAAAATATCCCATAAAATCAAAAGTGTTTAGGTCATTTTTCAATAGTTCACCTTTTATGTTCATGGCCTTTGATTCTTCAATCCAATCGGTATTGAATACAAGGTCACCTATTAACTCCCTATTTACTTGAAGGGAATCAATGAAGAAATCTGAAATGATTTCAATATTTTCGTACACATTGGTAATGCAGGCACTTCCATTGATATTCCCTTTGTATTTGGTGGTTGGGCTTCCAATAAAGGGGTTCAAGTATTTTACATTAAAATTATCTAAATATATCTTGAGAACGTCTTCGGGATTTTCTGAAATGTTTCCTACAACAGAAACCCCTTCATTGAGGTTGTTTGTAACCACCAATCCATTAAAATTGAAGTTCGAGGAATCCACAATTAAGGAGGCATCTTCTTTTATCTTCCAGTCTCTGTTTTTGAAATGGAAAGAAGAGGGGAGAATCAGCATATCAAAATACTCTTCGTTATACCAATATCCATTTCCTTGAATTTTTCCGTAACTCTCTCCGTCCAGAGAATTCCATTCAATTGATGGGGTGATGTGGTTCTCTCGTATTTTAGAGCTGAGAACTAAATTTTCAAGAGAAAAATCATTTCCAGCAGTGAAGGTAGAAACATCAATAGTAAGGTCCAGTACATCTCTTGGTTTGTCTAAAACTCCTTCAATTCCATCAAAAGTATTGGAAAGATAACTTATGGAATCAGCACTTAGAGAAAGCCTGAATTTTTCGGAAGAAGAATCGAAGCTTCCTAATGCTTTTGTGTTGTTTGAAATCTCCAGATCAGGAGTAAATAACTCTTGAATAGGGGAGTAGTCCTTGATGATTAAATTAAAATCAAATGATTGATTGGTGAGCCAGACTGAATCTTTGGAAGCGTAAAGTGCAGGCACCACTTGCTGACCAATTATGTCGGCAATGGTTCCTAGTTGCGAAAGCGAGAACTGTCCCTTGATGGAGCCATCAGCCACATCCGACAGGAGCTTAAGTTCTTGGCTGTTTTCCTTTTTGGAAGAGGTTACTTTTATTTCCTTGTTTCTGTATGTTTTCTCGTTTTGTTGATAAATGAGGTTGCTGATTTTGGCAACCCCCGTTGAATTATCTATCGAGGAGCCATGTCCTTTTAATCGAATATCTCCGGAGACAATATGCTGATTACTATCTTTCAGGATATTCAACTTGCTCAGATTCATTTGCGAAATGTTCGACTGAAAATCAAATTCAGGAATCTGTGATTCGAAGTTTACAAATCCTATGAAGTTTGCTCCTCCATAAGCATCTTTTATCGAGGCTTTTCCATCAAAAGACTTTTCGGTGAAGGCTCCGTCAATTTTTATATTTTTGTATGAGTGACCCTTGTAGGTAAGTTGAGGTAGTTCACCTTTTGCAATAAGATTGATGCCTGTACGAGAATTCCAAGAAAGTTCTGTTTCTATGTGAGCATCTACTTCGGCAAGGTCAGGATTTTTGGCAAACGAACCCATGTTCAACTTGTCCGTAATCAGAGTTCCTTTTAGGTGATCGGTTTTGTTTTGATGCCAATATCGTGCATTAAGAGCAATTTTACCCTGAGAGGTTTGACATTCTAATGCGCTCACAAAATCATCAAATTTACCTTTCATGGTTCCCGCCAAATTCATGTTTCCAATACCGCTTATTTCCGGAGGTAACTGTAATTTTTGCTTTTTGTCAAATGGCGGAATATCCAGGTTGTTTAATTCACGTTCTGTCGTTTTTAGTTCTCGTATAAATAAATCAAAGGTTGTGTTTTCCGTGTATGGAAGTCCCTTAATGTCGAGGTTTCCAATGAATTTTGATTGTTTGTCTATTTGAATAACAAGATTCCGTGTTTTAAAATCTGCAACAGTTCCGTTAAACTCACCGGTTAACAGTACTTCCTTGTCAATCCCATCAAAAAAAGAAGTAAAAAAGGCTAAATCTGCTAAGTTCAATCGGGTCTTTTCAAAAGAAGTTTTCATGGTGACTTTGTTCTCAAAATCATCTTCAAAGTAAGAAGGTTGATCAAACTCAAATCTAAAATACTCAGTAGATATATGCGAGTTGGCGGTAGTTATTTCTAGTTTGTTTATGTGCACAAAGTTGGAGTCAATTTCTACTATACCGGTCAGGTTTCTTAGGTCAAATTTGCTCTTCTCAACAGTAGACAAGTGTTCAATATCGACTTGTATATTACTTCCTTTGTTGCGAAAATTAGAAAAAGTAAGGTTGATAGGTTTGGCATCGAGATTAGCAAAGTCCATTCCGTAATACGAGGCCGAAGTTCTGTAATCTTTGAATCGAAATCGACTGTTTGATAATTCAATTGACTGAATTCCAACCAGAAAATTAGAATTGTTGTGCTCTGATTGTGCTCCTGAATCAAAATAATCAAGAATAAATTGAAAGCTAAATCCACTTTTTCCTTTTCTCTTTATTAATTGAACGTTAGCCTCGTTTAATCGTAAAGAGGAGATTTCTATTCTGTTTTTTTTGAGATTAATGTTTTTTGCCAAGATAGACATGCTTTTCGTTTGTATTACCGTGTCGTTTTCTTGATCCAGAACATAGAAATCGAGTAATTCGATTGATTTTATAGGAGTAATCGATACTTTACCAATGTGAATTTTAGTGTTGAGGTCTCGTGACAGTCTTTCTGTGGCATATTTTGCCAAGCTAGTTTGAACAGAATTGAACCGAACCGCCATAAAACTAAGCAGTATCAAAACCAATACTATTTCAAGAAGAAATAAGCACAAATGGGTCGCTATTTTTACTGTGTTTTTGACGGTGTGTGTTTACTGGTTTTCTACAAAAATTAAGCCTTACGAGGTTTAAGTTAGCTAAATTAATTAATTTTGGGCGTTTCCTCTATGGATTGTGTCATACTTACTGATAGGGGAAAGTTAATACTGAATAGAATGAGTGAAAGAAAAGGGATAATTTTGGGGATAGAATCCTCGTGCGATGATACGTCTGCGGCCATCATCAAAGATGGACGGATATTGTCCAACCTTATCGCTCGTCAACCCATTCATGAGCAATATGGTGGAGTAGTGCCCGAATTGGCTTCGCGGGCTCATCAGCAAAATATAATTCCTGTAGTTGAGGCTGCACTCAAAGAGGCAGGAGTAACCAAAGAAGAATTAACAGGAATCGCTTTTACCGCAGGTCCAGGATTGATGGGAGCTTTGTTGGTGGGCGTTTCTTTTGCTAAGTCACTGGCTCTTAGTTTGGGTATTCCTCTCATTCAAGTGAATCACATGCAGGGGCATATTTTAGCTCATTTTATTCAGAAACCTGGTGAAGACAAACCAATGCCCCAGTTTCCGTTTATTTGCCTCACAGTGTCTGGCGGTCACACTCAATTGGTAAAAGTTACAGATTATTTTCAGATGGAAGTATTGGGCGAGACACTGGATGATGCAGCAGGTGAGGCATTTGATAAAATAGCGAAAGTATTACACTTCCCATATCCGGGTGGTCCTCTGATAGATAAATACGCGAAAGAAGGAGATGCGACTCGATTTCATTTTACTCATCCCAGAACTACGAAGTACAATTATAGTTTTAGTGGGCTGAAAACTCAATTTTTACACTTTATTCGAAATTGCGAACGAGATGATTCTGATTTTGTAGAAAAAAATAAGGCGGATATTTGTGCCTCTATTCAAGACACTATTATTAAAACCTTATTTTCAAAACTAAAAAAACTAGCTGAAGACGAAGGGATAAATCAAATTGCGATTGCCGGAGGTGTTTCAGCTAATAGCCATTTGAGAAGTGAGCTCCAAAAATTGGGAAAAAAGAAAAAATGGGAAACGTTTGTCCCAGAATTTCAATACTGCACGGACAACGCAGGAATGATTGCAATAGCAGGTTACTACCATTTTCTAAACAAAGACTTTGTAGGCCAGGAAGTAAAGGCTAATCCGAGGATGAAAATATAACAAAAACCGAATTCGTACAACACATCCAGTGGTAAGATGAATGAATTTGATTCGGTTTTACTTAACTAAAAACATCCTTTACTCGATCAAAAAAACCTTTGTCTTTACTTGTAGGGTTTGGGGCAAAATTTTCTGATTTTTGAAGAACTTCTAGGGCTTTCTTTTCTTCTTTGGTTAAGGTTTGTGGAGTCCATACGTTTACATGAACCAAAATATCCCCTTTTCCGTATGAGTTTACCGAAGGAAGACCTTTTCCTTTCAACCTCAAGGTCTTTCCACTTTGAGTTCCTGGGGTGATTTTAAATTTAACCGATCCACCTACTACTGGAATTTCAACGGAGGTTCCCATAGCCACGTCTGCAAAATTCAAATACAAGTCGTGATGAAGGTTTTGTCCTTCTCGTTTTAATGTTTCGTGCTCTACTTCAGAAATCACTACCAATAGGTCTCCCGCAACTCCATTTCCTGGCGCATCGTTTCCTTTTCCTCTCACATTTAGTTGCATTCCGTCTTCTACTCCTGCAGGGATTTCAATAGGAATTACCACTTCTTTTCTTACCATTCCATTTTGGTCACTTCCGGCTGGTTTCTTTCCAATAGATTGTCCCGAGCCGTTACAAGTTGGGCAAGTACTTGCTGTTTGCATTTGACCTAAGAAACTATTCACTACACGAGTCACTTGTCCCTGACCTTTACACGTTGCACAAGTTTTGTATTCCACTCCCTCAGCCTGAACTAGTTTGTTTACTTTGATTTTTTTCTCTACACCGTTGGCAATTTCCTCTAAGGTAAGATTTAGTCTTACTCTTAGGTTGGTTCCTTTTGCTGTTCTTCTTCCTTGGCTTCTTCCAAAACCACCTCCGAAGCCACCGCCTCCGCCAAAAATATCTCCAAACTGGCTGAATATATCGTCCATATTCATTCCGCCACCACCGAAACCTCCGCCACCTGCACTTCCATCTACTCCTGCATGTCCAAACTGGTCATACCGTTGTTTTTTTTCTGGATTACTCAGAATTTCGTATGCCTCAGCAGCTTCTTTAAATTTTACTTCCGCTTCTGGGTTGTCCGGGTTTTTATCGGGATGAAATTTAATTGCAAGTTTTCGGTACGCTTTCTTTATTTCGCTCGCGTCCGCATTTTTACTTACTCCTAATACCTCGTAATAATCTCTTTTCGACATGTGTTGTTGTTTTGTTTTTTTCGAGACTTATTGTCCCACTACTACCTTAGGGAATCGAATTATCTTTTCTCCTAAATAGTATCCTTGCTCTACTACGTCTACTACCTTTCCTTTCATGTCCTCGCTTGGCGCTGGAATATTGGTGATAGCCTCGTGAATGTCCGCATTGAAAACTTCTCCCGCAGCTTCAATAGATTTTAAACCTTTTGCTTCAAGAGATTTAAGTAATTTGTTGTAAATTAGTTCAAATCCTTGCTTTAAACTTTCCGGATCTTGAACTTCCGTGTTGTGGGCCATAGCTCTTTGAAAATCATCCACAATTGGGAGCATGTTTTTGATTACATCCTCACTCGCAGATTTTATAATCTCCAATTTCTCTTTTGCCGTTCTTTTTCGGTAATTGTCAAACTCAGAATACAATCTTAGGTACTTGTCGTTGGCGGTTGCCGCTGCCTCTTGAGCTAATTCCAATTCGCTTTTTTCTGGCTCTTGTGCCGTTTCCTCTTGGGGTGTCTCCTCGTTTTGGATTGTCTCCTCTGCGATGTTTTCTTCGTTCAATTCTTCGGTTGATTCGTTTTCACTATTCATGTTACCTCTTTTATTTTTTCGTTTGAACACATTCAATTTTTTTGCCATTTGCAAATCTAAGTCAAACTGACATACAATGACCAAAAAAGCCTATTAATTTGGCAGTTTCCTGTCAGATTAATAGGCCTACATCGGTTAGTGTAATCCTTAAAATTTCTTTACATACTTATCTAAAGTGGTATGAAGTTTCATGCCCCTTAAGTTTTTTGCAATGATTTTTCCGTTTGGATCCAACAAAAAACTCTTAGGAATGGAGTTGATTTTATAAAGTTTGGCAGCGGCCGAACTCCACCCTTTGAGGTCACTCACATGATATTTCCACGAAAGATCATCTTTGTCTATGGCTGCTTGCCATTTGGCTTTGTCGGTATCTAACGAAACACTGTAAATTTCAAATCCTTTTCCTTTGTGAAAGGTTGCTTTTTTGTACTTTTCGTAGGCATTTACCAAATTTGGGTTTTCTTTTCGACAGGGACCGCACCAACTAGCCCAAAAATCAATCAAAACATATCTTCCTTCTAGCGAAGAGAGCTTGATTGACTTTCCTTCCGGATTTTTAAACTCCAATTCGGGCGCTAAGTCGCCAATTTCGATTCCGTAATCTGTGACAAAAACAGAACTTTTTCGGGCTTTTTTGTGTTGGGTAAAGCTCGATAAAACGAATCCTATACAGGTAAGAGAAAGTATAAAAAGTATTTTTTTCATAATGGTTGAATCCTTGTGTGTGCTGTGTTAGGTGCAACAATGATGCCAATTTACATTCTTGTAATATCTGCTCCAATATTTTTAAGTCGGGTGTCAATATTTTGATATCCTCTGTCAATTTGAGAAATGTTGCTTATCTGACTTTTTCCTTCTGCTGATAGGGCAGCTATTAGAAGTGATACTCCAGCTCTAATGTCTGGTGAGCTCATACTTATTCCTCTTAAGGGATATTCTTTGTCTATTCCTATTACTGTAGCTCGATGCGGGTCGCATAGAATAATTTTTGCTCCCATATCTATTAATTTATCCACAAAGAAAAGTCTACTTTCAAACATTTTTTGGTGAATCAAAACGCTTCCGCGAGCTTGAGTTGCAACAACCAAAATTATGCTCAACAAATCGGGTGTAAATCCTGGCCATGGTGCATCCGAAATCGTCATGATACTACCATCAATGTACGATTCTATCTCGTAGTGATCTTGAGCAGGTATAAATAAATCGTCACCGTGTAGTTCGATTTTTATTCCAAGCTTCCTGAAGGTGTCAGGAATTATACCTAAATCTGGATAAGAGACATTCTTGATAGTAATTTCAGAACCAGTCATTGCTGCAAGTCCTATGAAACTTCCTATTTCAATCATATCTGGAAGAATCCTATGTTCGCAACCTTGTAATTCATCTACTCCCTCTATGACAATCATATTGGATCCAATTCCAGAGATTTTACCTCCCATGGAATTTATCATTTTGCAGAGTTGTTGTAAATAAGGCTCACAAGCTGCATTGTAGATGGTTGTTTTTCCTTCTGCGAGTGCTGCAGCCATGACAATATTGGCGGTTCCTGTTACGGAAGCTTCATCCAAGTGCATGTAGGTACCCTTTAGTCTGTCAGCTTTTACTTCGTAAAAAAACTCTTTGCTGTCATAATGAAAATGGGCTCCGAGTTTTTCGAATCCAATAAAGTGAGTATCTAGCCGTCTTCTTCCAATTTTGTCTCCTCCTGGTTTTGGCATGTATCCTTTTCCAAATCGTGCCAAAAGTGGTCCGAGTATCATGATGGACCCTCTTAGACTAGATCCTTTTTCCTTAAACTCGTCCGAAATGAGGTAATCTACATCGACTTCATTTGCCTCAAAAGAATATTTTTCCTCACCCAACTTCTCAACTTTTACGCCCATAGAGGCTAACAAATCGATAAGTTTATTTACATCAATAATGTTGGGTACGTTGTCTATAATTACTTTTTTAGGAGTAAGTAATACAGCACAAAGTACTTGCAATGCCTCGTTTTTGGCCCCTTGTGGCACCAATTCTCCGCTTAATTTCTTCCCTCCATTTATTTCAAAAATGTTCATAATGTTTTATTTTTTTGAATACCTATGTTTCCCGTTTGATTGTTTTTTGGTTTTTTTTCTATTGTTTTTCAAGGGTTTAACCTTGGGTATGGATTTCGCCAATTCTTCTACAGAAGTAAGCGGTTTTTCTTTATTTGGAACTAGTTTTCCATTGGATAATTCATCGAGATGCCTCCAAATTACCTCGTCCTCCACAAAGTCTTTGTTCCAGGTAATAAATAGTTTTTTCATCAAATTAGCAATAGCTTCCACCAAGATTTCCTTTTCTTTTTCATTTTCTTTGCTAATGGCTTCTTTGATGAAAAGGGAAACCGTTTTTCCGTAGTACGCATACTTGATTTTCCTCTTTCCCTCAGAATAATTCATTTTCTCTGGCTTTCTGCTGGCTTCCTCTAGCTCTGGTTTGGGGTAAGGAGAGTCAACGTCTAGTTTGTTTTCCGAAATAATAAACAAATGGTCCCACAATTTGTGTGTGAAATCTGTAATATCTCTAAGATGAGGATTTAATTGACCCATTACAGAAATAATGGCATTAGCAACTTTTTGTCTTTCTTCTCGGTCACTAACGCTAATGGCGTATTCCACCATATTTCTTACATTTCTTCCGTATTCGGGTATTTTGAGTTCTTCTCTTGTGGTATTATATTCTAGTCCTTCTGACATATGTTTCGTTTTTAATCTATTATTTCCAGTTTTGCAAATTTGAGCAAAAGCTGCTTTTGACCTACCGAAGGAAAAAAGGCAGTCGCCTTTCTATTCGGGTAAGCTCCTTCTATATTTAGTATTTTTCCTTTTCCAAATTTTGCGTGGCTAACGTTTACCCCAACCACGATTTCTTTACTATCTGATCCACCTCCAGGAGCGGCCGCAGATGAAACTTTCTTCATTTGGCTCAACTGTTTTTCTTGCAAAGGCTTGTTAAATTTCATATCAAAACCAGCTTTTCTATCCGAAGCTGTTCGAGTGGGAGCGCGAGGAGCAGGAGTTTCTTCGTCAATGAATTGTTCGTCTATTTCTTCCAGAAATCGACTGGGTTCGCAAGAAATAAGACTTCCCCATCTATATCGACTGGTGGCATAAGAGAGGGTTGCTTGTTTTTCGGCTCGCGTTAGGGCAACATAAAATAGTCTTCTTTCTTCCTCTAGGTCGTTTCGGGTAGTGAGCGACATTTGCGAGGGGAATAAGTTTTCCTCCATTCCCACGATATATACGTACGGGAACTCCAATCCTTTGGCAGCATGAATCGTCATCATAACGACCTTGTCATTGTCTTCTTTGTCATCATTGTCAGCATCGGTAAGAAGAGCAACGTCTAATAAAAAGTCGCTGAGAGTGGGTAAATTTTCTTCCGTTTGATTTTTTGCCACAAATTCGGAAATACCGTTTAACAATTCTTGAATGTTGTCATATCGGCTTACTCCTTCTGGTGTTTTATCCGCATGAAGATCGCGAATAATTCCAGTTGAAGTCGCTATTTCTTTGGCCAAATCAAAGGCATTTTCTTTATCGAGTCTCACACTAAAGCTCTGTATCATTGTACAGAAATCCATTATTTTCTTTTGTGTTCCTGAGTTCACTCTTACTCCATTACCCATTAAGTTATTGGCTACTTCCCACAACGTTTTATTCTTTTCATTAGAGGAGATGGTCATGGATTCTACACTTGTTTTTCCAATTCCTCTTTTTGGGTAATTGATTACTCTTTTAAATGCTTCTTCATCATTGTGATTGGCTATCAAACGAAAATACGAGAGCAAATCTTTTATTTCTTTTCGCTGATAAAAAGAGAGTCCTCCATAAATTCTGTAGGGAATATTCAGTCTTCGTAACGCCTCCTCAAACGATCTTGATTGAGCATTAGTTCTGTATAAGATTGCGAAATCACTGTTTGCGGCAGAATGATTTTGTTTAATATCAAAAATTGAATGAGCCGTAACTTTTCCCTCTTCATTGTCGGACAGAGTCCTTACTATTTTTATTTTTTCTCCTTGGTCGTTATCTGTCCAAACTTTTTTTTCAATTTGATCCTTATTCTTTTTAATGATACTATTCGCTGCCTGAACAATAACTTTTGTCGAACGATAATTCTGCTCAAGCTTAAAGAGTTTGAAATCAGGATAATCTTTTTTGAAATTTAAGATGTTTTGAATGTTGGCACCTCTAAATGCATAAATACTCTGGGCATCGTCTCCTACCACTACAAGGTTTTCTGTTGCAGAAGCCAATTTCTTTACAATTAAGTATTGCGAATAGTTGGTATCTTGATACTCGTCTACTAACAAGTATTTAAATCTGTGCTGATACTTATAGAGTACTTCTAAATGATCGCGGAATAATACATTTGTTTTGTACAACAAATCATCAAAATCCATTGCCCCGGCCTTAAAACATCTTCTTTGGTAAACCTTGTATATTTCACCTATTTTAGGTCGCCCTGTACTTCTGTCGTCAGCCATAATTGTGACATTTTGAAGGTAACTGTCGGCAGAGATTAAATTGTTTTTAGCTGAAGAAATTCTTCCATAAACAATACCTGGTTTGTAGAGCTTTTCGTCCAATCCCATTTCTTTTACGATTGACTTTAGCAGGTTTTTGGAGTCTTGTGTGTCGTAAATAGTAAAGTTTTTTGGGTAGCCAATTATTTCTGCCTCCGTCCGCAGTATTCGCGCAAAAACAGAGTGAAAGGTTCCCATCCATAAGTTTTTTGCTTCATTACCGCCAATTATTTTGGAGATACGCTCTTTCATTTCTTTGGCTGCCTTATTGGTAAAAGTTAAGGAAAGAATAGAGAAAGGATCGACTCCTTTTTCTATGAGATAAGCAATTCTGTATGTGAGTACTCTTGTTTTTCCTGAGCCAGCACCAGCAATTACCATGCAGGGACCTTCGGTGTTGGTCACAGCTTCGTATTGTTGAGTATTCAACTCTTCAAGATATCCCATAAAAAAATTGGTTGATAATAAATGAATTGGATTTTCTCAAAAATACAATTTTATCAATATACTTCGAGGTATTCATGTGTTATTTCTGTTAACAATTTCGTTTGAATAAATTTATTCCGCTCATCAGGAGAAAAGAGTAGCTTTCTTTGGACCCCGATTTTTGGCAAATTGATACCCTTCTTCCCACCATTTTTCTCAGGATATGGGTATATTAAGAAATAATATTTCTTTCTAACAAAAATAAAAATGCCGTCTTGAAGTTTCGAGAAGGCATTTTTTTGGATAATCTCAGGTAAGTTTGATTGTTCTTGGGGATTTTCATACTTTAGATTTTTAATCACATTTTGAACAAATTCATCTATATGGGTACAACAATAACGTCTGCAGAGTCAATATCATTAGAAAACAAATACGGAGCTCACAATTATCACCCATTACCAGTGGTTTTAGATAGGGGAGAAGGTATATTCGTTTGGGATGCTGAGGGTAAGAAATATTTTGATTTCTTATCAGCCTATTCGGCCGTAAATCAAGGACATTGTCATCCTAAGATTACGAAAGTCCTGTTGGACCAAGCTCAAAAATTAACTCTTACTTCAAGAGCATTTTACAATACTTCGCTCGGAAAGTTTTCGCGTTACATGAGCGAATACTTTGGCTATGATAAGGTGCTGCCAATGAACACTGGAGCAGAAGCAGTAGAGACTGCCATAAAACTTGCTAGAAAATGGGCTTATACTTATAAAAATATTCCTGAAAATCAGGCTCAAATCATTGTATGTGATCAAAATTTTCATGGACGGACAACCACAATTGTATCTTTTTCGAGTGACCCCGATTCTTATGCTGGTTTTGGTCCATTTACACCCGGATTTATCCGAGTACCATACAACGATGTAAGCGCATTAAAAGAAGCCTTCGAGTCTAATCCAAACGTGGTAGGGTTCATGGTGGAGCCTATTCAAGGTGAGGCAGGAGTTGTTGTGCCGGACGAAAATTACTTGAGTGATTGTTTTACTTTGTGTAAAGAGAATGATGCATTGTTTATTGCAGATGAGGTTCAAACGGGAATCGCAAGAACAGGAAAGCTCTTGGCGACTTGTGGAAACTGTACTTGTTCAGGATTTTGTGAAGACAAAAAACAGACAAGAGCGGATATACTTATTCTGGGAAAGGCACTTTCTGGAGGAGCAATGCCTGTTTCGGCTGTGCTCGCTGATGATGAAGTAATGCTTTCAATCAAGCCGGGAGAGCACGGTTCTACTTATGGAGGGAATCCATTAGCTTGTGAGGTTGCTATTGCTGCATTGGAAGTGGTAAAAGACGAAAAACTATCTGAAAGAGCTCAAAAGCTAGGAAATATATTTAGGACAGAACTAGAGAAATTTGTTGCCACGAATGACCTAGTTTCATTAGTAAGAGGAAAGGGATTACTGAATGCCATCGTCATCAATGATACCGAAACGAGTAAAACTGCTTGGAATATTTGTATGAAGCTTCGTGATAATGGTTTGTTGGCGAAGCCTACACATGGCAACATTATTCGATTTGCACCGCCTTTGGTAATCTCTGAAGAGCAATTGATGGAGTGTATCGACATCATTAAAAAAACAATTACAGAATACGAGAAATAATCGGTACATTTTTTTTATAAATAGAAAAATTGTGTAGTTTTGCATCCGTTCAATGCGAAAAAAGCGAAAGTAGCTCAGTGATAGAGCATCACCTTGCCAAGGTGAGGGTCGCGGGTTTGAATCCCGTCTTTCGCTCATATATATATTTAAGATGCCAAACCACAACTTCTGCATGTCGGCAGAAGAACTGTGAATCTTGTCCCGGTAACTCGGGACTTGAAATGCTCGAGTGGTGGAATTGGTAGACACGCAAGACTTAAAATCTTGTGTCCCCTGGGACGTACGGGTTCAAGTCCCGTCTCGAGTACTAATGAAAACCTCAATCTACTAAATATTAGTGAATTGAGGTTTTTTTAGTTTAGAACTTGAACAACTATTGAACAGCACTCTAATTTTACCCTTCTTTATTTAGTTTAATTCTGTTAACTAATTTATTGCCCCCCTTTTTTTATAGTGTCCTTTTTTATAGTGTAACTTTTTTATTGTTTCTCAAAAAACCAATAAAATTCTGGGAGTCTGGTTGACAAAAGTAATTAACTGGTATTTTGACTTGGAGAGTTTTGTAATTCAATTGAAATCATTAACTTTTTGAAGAAAGGTTGATTTTAGTGAAAAACGTTTAAAAATAATTAATGCGACAGAACCTAACAATGTATTAAAAATTAAATTTATTATCTTTAATGAAGTTAATGCGACAGAACCGTTTTCGGGAGACGATATATAAAACTAATGAAACTTAATATTTATAATATGAAACACATTTTATTTCTAACTTCTACTATTTTTCTTTTTTCTGCTTTCATTGGACTAATTAGCACAACACCTATTAAAACTGAACTAGTTACTTTAAATGACAATGAAACCTATCCGGAAAATTATGAAAGGGATGGCGAGGGTTACTGGTCCCCCTACAATTGGGCAGGAGAACTCAATATATCCATAAGCGATTTATCAAATGAAAGTCCTATAATTTTAAGAAGTATGGAAACAGATGCATACACATTCGAGTATTTCAAAGAACAGATGTTATTAACGATTAAAGATTTAAGCCTCCCCATATACTTTGAAAGAGCGGGGCTTAATAAGTCGTATCGTAGTCAAATAAACCCTAAGAATGAAGGGTCTTCTATTGACTATTTCAAAAGAATAATTTCCTCCAAAGACGGGCGGACTGAGCTTTTCAATTACACCCTCAAATCATTTAACATAATTGGAAAATATTTTCCCAATACATGGAAAAACTATTACATCTCAGTGATAGATAATTGTATTCTATTTACAACAAGCTACGCAAAAAAAAGGAATAAATATAGAGAGTTAGAAAAAAAATATTTTCACGACTATAGTCATAAAATGATAGATGAGTTAGGAGGACAATATAACGCTTTTATTTATAGAAGGATTGAGCATGACAAAGTACCTATTCAAGAAATTAACTCTTACCTCAAGAAATTAAAATTTTTGCTAACAAAATCAGTTAATTCGGGATCAAAAAGTAATTATAAGAATGTCATTATCAATAACGGAAGTATAATCATTTCTGACAATAGTATTAATTCATATGATGGCGCACAAGTAAAAATATGGAATAAAACATCTGAAAAAAGCTTAATCTTTTCTTGGTTCTCCCATATAAAATGCCTCAGAAATAATGGAAAAAATTATTACGTGATATTTTATGATGGAAAAAATTCCTTGATTGACGAAAATCTAAATATTATTCATACAAATAAAAATTAGCAATAATTTTCGCGAGTAAATATTTTATCTGATGGAGGTATAAAAGGGTTCTGTCGCATTAACTTCATTAAAGATAATAAATTTAATTTTTAATGCATTGTTAAGCA
>Ga0181558_10001074_pt1 | contig 25987 bp, 20 predicted proteins | sample 011ome_22_FD_133754 | JGI IMG/M metagenome (GOLD analysis project Ga0181558, IMG submission 133754) | Coastal salt marsh microbial communities from the Groves Creek Marsh, Skidaway Island, Georgia - 011507BT metaG (megahit assembly) | ecosystem: Environmental > Aquatic > Marine > Intertidal...
CAACATCGAGAAAACCTCCCACACCGATTGTAGTGTTGATTAAAAACCGGCTGGAGTCGCTGAGGGCATCATCCATTTTCAATTGCAGCAAATCATTCACAAACACATTGATGTCATCAATATTACTGAAGAAGTTTCCGATACCCTGCCGCGCGAAACGCGGTACAAACGTTGTATAGGTTGTGGCGATGGGTCGCACAAGCAGTCGGTCGAAGTAATCATTGAAGGCATAAATACGCTGATTTGCGTCAATCCAGGGATCGTAAGCTTGCGCCGAAGCACTTGCACTACCCAACAGAATCCAAAGCATGAAGACTAACCTGAATCTAAATACACTCAGCCTGGGAGTGCTTCGGGCCTTTATAACCAGCCTGAAATATATGCAATAAATCACAGGTTTAATCCATGTGCTTCGAGAGAGAATGCCTTTCGTTGGCAACTGATATTTAAAGGTATCTGCTTTTTGCTATCACAAGCAATCTATTCACTGAGAAGTTGGAAACGTTTGTCCAGACGCTTGGCGGAAACGGGAATTTTGGTTCCTAGTGATTGCGCGAAAAGCGATACCCTATATTCTTCAATCATCCAACGTAGCAAGTCAATTTCAGAAGCAAGTTTGGTGTGTCCCAGATCACTTTTTTCCTGGTAGCGGCGCCAATAGAGCTGTAATTCTTTAACGGCCTCCTCATCTTTAGGTCCCAGATGCGGGGCTTTCTCCAGCCGCTTCATGATCCCCTCGAAATAACGCGGGTACTGTTGCAGCCATTCCCAAGAAGTATTGCGAAGAAACCCAGGCGCCAGCAAATGTTCGATTTGCTCTCTGACATCGGCCTCAGCGTAGCCCAAACCCTCATCTGGCAAGGCGTTGAGATGGCTCACCACTTTTAGCCGAATATCCAGGATATTTTGCAGCAACTTCTGCAGACGGTTGGCGTGATCAGCGAGTTGGGCGCGCCCTTCATCATATTGCTGCACAAAGGCTTCGCGGTCTCTTACTGGGATATTTCGAACTGAAAAAGCCTCCGCGTAACACGCCATGACCGCATCGTCGACCAGACCTTGCATACCCGGTGCATATTTCAACACATGTTTTTTCTGGAATTCATCAAACTGTTTCTTGATGATTTTTTTCTGTTGCGGCGTCCGCAACATATACAATCGAATGAGGCCGTTTTGATGCTCAATCAATGCGCGACCCGGCTCTGCAAACAGTTTGATGGCCACGCTTGAGCTATTGTCCACGAGCGCAGGGAAGCGAATAAGCACCAACTCATCTCCGATTTGGAGCGAATCGGGGAGCACATCAAAATCCCAGTCCCGCAATTGCTCCCGCTCAATAGCATGGTTGAACCCAGCGCTACCCGCAGCGGTAGACGAGTCTTCATTTTCCACGCCGAGTTGCTGCTGGAGATCAGCCAGTCGCTCACCAAAAGCCAGCTCTCTGCCCTTATCGTCTACAACTCGAATTTTCACCCGCAGATGCGGCGGCAGGCTATCTTCTTTAAATTCACTGCTTTCGATGGCAATGTTTTTCAATATCTTGATCTGGTCACAGAGTGCATCAAGCAGCTCACCATCGTTCGCCGACATAAGCGGAAGCACCTCATCTACGAATCCACTCACCGGTATCAACTGCTTTCGCCAGGCTTTCGGTAAGGACTTCAGCAAGGCAATACACTTGTCGCGCAAGATACCCGGCACAGCCCAGTCGATGTCAGCCTGTCGCAGCTGCGGCAGGATCAATAGCGGTACATCGATCGTTGCCCCATCACGGCTGTTACCCGGCTCAAACTTATAGTCAATCTTTAGCTGGTTATGATTGATTGCAGCCGCATCTGGATAGTTTGTCTCGCCGTGATTACCAGTTTTCTCATCAAACAGCTTCTGCTCGGTCATTTCCAGACTGCTTAAGTCTGCAGGCGTTGCTTGCTTTAGCCAGGATCTTAGATCTGCTGTAGAAGCCACTGTTGCAGGCAGGCTTTGTTCGTAGAATCTCGCGATATCACGTTCGCTTACCAGGAAATCGGGGCGACGCAGCTTCTCCTCTTGTTTTGTGAGTTCGGCCAGAAATTCTCGGTTCCGACTCAAAAAATTTGATTGCAATTGCAGTTCGTCGTTGACCAATGCCCCTTTGATGAATAGCTCTCTGGCCATTATCGGGTCGTAGCTCTTAAACGCCGCAGGTCGCTTCTCAATGACCGTCAGCCCGAGCAATGCGACTTTCTCATAAGCCATAACCTGTTGACGCTTCCTGCTCCAGTGCGGCTCAAAGCACTCTCGTTTGACCAGGTGTAGCGCCATTTCCTCAATCCATTCGGGTTCAATCCTCGCAGCCACACTGGCGAACGTCTGGGCAGTTTCGATTAGACCTGCTGTTACAATCCATCGCACTCGCTTACTTGCAAGCGAGGAGCTGTTTAACAGGACGAATTTCTTGTTTCGAGTGCCTTGATAGGTCTTGCCTTCGTAGTTGCAGGCTACCTGATTCAGCGCGCCGCTAATGATCGCCTTGTGTACCTGCTCATAGCTAGCGGATTCGCGATTGAGACGAAATTTCAGTTGCTGACAGGCTAGCAACAGCTGCCGATGCACCTCCCGCCACTCCCGCATGCGCATGAACGACAAGTGATGCTTTTTACAAAATTTGCGTAATTGCGCCTGGGTCAGATCCTGACGCTGCTTCTCATAGTCATTCCATAGCTTCACCAGAGTAAGAAAGTCTGAATCCGCGTGTTGAAACTGCTGCTGACTCTCCTGAGCTTTCTGTCTGTTTTCCCCGCCGAGCTCTCGAGGGTCCTGGATACTGAGGGCACTCACGATGACCAACATTTCCGCGAGGCAGCTCTGCGCGTTCGCTGCTACCAGCATGCGGCCGAATTTGGGGTCCACAGGCAGAGTTGCCATCTGCCGCCCTGCCCTGGTGAGCTTGCGCCCGGCATCAAGCGCATTAAGCTCCTCAAGCAGTTTAAAGCCATCATTGATAGCCTTCGATTCCGGCGGTTCAATAAAAGGAAAACTTCCGACCTCACCAATGCGCAGGTGCAACATACGCAAGATCACTGATGCAAGGTTTGTCCGCAGGATTTCTGGATCAGTAAACTCCGGGCGCGCATTGAAATCAGACTCGGCATAAAGTCGAATACAAATCCCATCGGCGAGTCGACCACAGCGCCCCTTTCGTTGATTGGCGCTGGCCTGAGAGACAGGCTCTATAGGTAAGCGCTGTATCTTGCTTTGCAGGCTGTAGCGGGAAATTCTGGCAAAACCCGTATCAATCACATAGTTGATACCCGGAACAGTAATTGAAGTCTCGGCGACGTTGGTGGAAAGCACAATGCGGCGACCACCGTGAGGCTTAAAGATCCGGGCCTGCTCAGATTGCCTGAGCCGTGCATAGAGCGGCAAAATCTCAGTTGCGGCGAACTTTGCTCTGCGCAGCGCCAGGGCTGTTTCGCGAATTTCACGCTCCGTAGCCAGGAATACCAGGATATCTCCGGAGCCACTGCCTCGGCTCCGATCAGACAGCTGTATTTCCTGCACTGCTTCCACAATGCCTTGGATGATGACATCACTATAAAACTGACCCTCGACCTTATCTGTCAGCGGTGCGTAGCGCACATCCACCGGATAGGTTCTGCCGGACACAGTAATGATTGGCGCGTTGGAAAAATGCCGGGAGAATTTCTCTACATCAATCGTTGCCGAAGTAATGATAAGTTTGAGCTCTGGCCGCCGCGTGAGCAGTTGTTTGAGATAGCCCAACAGAAAATCGATATTGAGAGAGCGCTCATGGGCCTCATCAATGATTAGCACTTCATAGCGATTCAAGAATCGATCTTGCTGAATCTCAGCCAGCAAGATGCCATCGGTCATAATCTTGAGATAAGTTTCCGGGGAGGCTTTCTCAGTAAACCTTACTTGATAGCCAACACCCTTACCAAGCTCCGCGCCCAATTCTTCAGCAACCCGATTCGCAACCGAAGCTGCCGCTAAGCGCCGCGGTTGCGTATGCCCGATGAGCCCTTTACGACCCAGACCAGCTTGCAGGCAAATTTTCGGTAGTTGCGTGGTTTTGCCAGACCCGGTATCGCCAGCTACCACTAATACCTGATTGTCGCGCACCAACTCGACCAACTCCGAGGCTTTGGCGCTGAAAGGTAGTTCCGATGGATAATCAATCTGAGCAGGTATGGCACGCATACGCTGCAGGCATAGCTGCTGCGAATGCCTCATCGCCTGCTGCAGCTTGCGCAACTTATCAAGTCTTGATTGATCAGCTCTCTGAGCTTGTAGAGACTTCAGGCGTTGGCGAAAGCGATATTGGTCACCAGCCTGACATTCAGAGAGCTGAGTAAGGAGTTCTTCAATCACGGGAATCCGAGTTCACATATGACTGAGTTAAGCATTATGCCCACTGGCACATTATTTTAGTTCGCGGCGGAGGATCTTACCGATAATTGATTTCGGCAGATCTTCCACATATACGATCTCTCGAGGAATTTTATAGGCCGTAAGGCCCTCTTTGCAGTGTTTCACGATACTGTCGGTGGGTTCCTGCCCGGATTTGCTTATAACAAATAGCTTGATGCGCTCTCCGCTCCGATCATCCGGCACTCCGATCGCAGCAGATTCAAGCACATCAGGATGATGGTCAACCCAGTCTTCTATTTCGTTCGGGAATACATTGAAACCCGATACGAGGATCATATCTTTCTTCCTGTCTACGATGGTGATGTAACCGTCATCACTCACCTCAACATAATCACCGGTCTTGAACCATCCATCTTCAGTAATCGAATCTCGGCTTGCCTGTTCTTGCGCCCAGTATCCAAGCATGACCTGTGGGCCTCTGATCCAAGCCTCGCCGCGCTCTCCAGGGCTAACTGCGTTGTTGTCCTCATCGACAACTTTGATCTCTGTTTCAGGCACCAGCTGACCCACTGTACCCAGACGAACCTTTCCAGGCATGTTTACCGAAACTACCGGAGAGCATTCGGTGAGGCCATAGCCTTCGAAAATCTCAACTCCTGTGAGCTCATGCCACTGCTTGGCCACTGAAGTAGACATTGGCATACCTCCAGCACCACAAAACCTGGTGCTGCTGAAATCCAGCGCCCTGAATTTTTCATTCTGTAATAGCGCCAGGTACAAGGTATTTATCCCCACAAACCCACTTACCGGATACTTGGCAAACAGGGCAACCACACTTTCCAAATCCCGAGGATTAGGGATTAGCAGATTGTGATTGCCAGCATATGGCATTGCCAAACAATGCAGAAGGAAAGCATAACTGTGATAGAGCGGCAGTGGCGCAGCGATATTCTCAACTTTGTCAGCTATTACCGTCAAGCAGCGAGACCGTAGCTGCATCATGTTTGCAATCAGGTTGTTGTGGCTAAGCATAGCGCCCTTGGCGAAACCCGTTGTGCCACCCGTGTAGAGAATCAGTGCAACATCATCGTCAGCGCCCTTCTTAAGATCGCCAGGCAATTTCGGGCCTTGAAAAGCAATGCAGTCCATAAACTTCACTGAACCCGGTAACTTATAGCGCGGTACAGCGCGTTTGACGAATTTCGCTGCGGCATTGAGCAGAAGGCGTCTCGGTGTTGGCTGCAGATCGCCAAGATCAGATACAATCACCTTCTCTATTTTGGTCTCATCAATAATGCCTTCCAGCTTGGCGCAGAAGCTGGCAAGTATGACGATAGCCTTGACCTTCGAATCCTTGAACTGATGCGCCATTTCGTGCGCCGTATAAAGCGGATTGGTATTGACAACAACTAGTCCAGCCTTGACTGCGCCAAGCAGTGCAACCGGGAATTGCAGTAAGTTGGGCAGCTGAATGGCAATGCGGTCACCGGGCTTGAGACCGGCAACGTGATGCAGGTAAGACGCAAAACGCTCGGCCAGTACGTCCCATTCAGCGTAGGTGAGCGCCCGGCCAAAACAACTGTAGGCATTCAGGTCGCCATGCTCAGCCCCTATATAATCATAGACTTCAGATAGAGAGCGGAACTTGCTCGGATCCAGCTCTGAGGGTAGACGTTCCATGTTGATTACTTCGTAAGCAATGCCATGGCTTCCTCTAATCCCTTTACGGATAGAGGAAACATACGGTCATCGATCAGTTCCCTGATAATTTCAATTGAGTAGCTATGCTCCCAGTAGTCCTTGGGAGTCGGGTTTATCCACACGAGATTTTCAAAGGCGTCTGTGATGCGTTGCATCCATACAGCCCCGGCCTCTTCATTATAGTGTTCGATACTGCCTCCCACATGGGTAACCTCGTAAGGGGCCATAGTGGCATCACCTACGAAAATTACTTTATAGTCCTTGGTGTACGTATGAATAAGATCGAACGTTGAGGTGGTTTCTGCATGACGGCGAAGGCTCTTGCTCCACACGGAGTCATACAGAAAGTTGTGAAAATAAAAATATTTGAGATGTTTGAATTCTGAACGAGCGGCAGAAAACAATTCTTCACAGAGTCTGACATGGGGGTCCATAGAACCACCCACATCGAAAAACAATAGCACTTTCACGGCATTGTGACGCTCAGGCACCATCTTGATATCTAACAGGCCTGCGTTCCTGGCAGTGGAGGAAATGGTATCATCCAGGTCCAGCTCTTCATCTGCGCCTGTGCGAGCAAATTTTCGCAGCCGGCGCAGCGCCATCTTTATGTTGCGTGTACCAATTTCAACTGAGTCGTCGAGATCTCGATAATTACGACGATCCCATACCTTGGCGGCACTCTGATTGCGACCCTCTTCCTGCCCAATTCGAATGCCTTCCGGATTGTAACCATAGGCACCGAATGGCGAAGTGCCGCCAGTACCTATCCATTTATTACCGCCCTGATGACGTTTCTCCTGCTCTTCCATGCGCTTACGGAATTCTTCCATCAAATTCTCGAGACCACCGAGTGCTTCAATCTGCGCTTTTTCCTCATCGCTAAGCATGGATTCGAATTGCTTTTTCAACCAATCTTCCGGTATCTGATGAAGCGACAGGTCATCGATAAGATCGAGCTGCTCAAAATATTTTGCAAATGCCTTATCGAACTTATCAAAGTGCTTCTCGTCTTTTATCAGGCACAAACGCGAGAGGTAATAGAAGTCCTCCACATTGCCAAAAATGACGTTTTGTTTCAGGCACTCAAGCAATGCGAACAGCTCGGTAAAAGTAACTGGAAGCCGCTCTTGCCTAAGCGTCATAAAAAAATTTATCAGCATTAACGATTAGCTCGATGCATGAAGGCTAGTTTCTCCAATAGGTGCACGTCCTGCTCATTCTTTAGCAATGCACCATAAAGTGGAGGAATCGCATTCTTGGCGTCCTTGTCTTTGAGGATGTCTGCGGGAATATCATCAGCCATCAGCAGTTTCAACCAATCGATTAATTCAGAGGTGGAGGGCTTCTTCTTTAGGCCCGGAACCTTTCTAACATCAAAGAAGATATCCATCGCCTTGCTGACCAGTTCTTTCTTGATGCCTGGATAATGAACGTCCACAATCTTTTCCATCGTGAGCGTGTCTGGGAATTCGATATAGTGAAAAAAGCAGCGCCGTAGAAAGGCGTCAGGCAGCTCTTTTTCATTGTTGCTGGTGATAATAATGATGGGACGAGTTGTTGCCTTGATCAGCTCTTTGGTCTCGTAAACAAAGAATTCCATTTTGTCCAATTCAAGCAACAAATCATTAGGAAATTCGATGTCAGCCTTGTCGATCTCGTCAATAAGCAATACCGACTGCTTTTCGGACTGAAAAGCCTGCCAGATCTTTCCCTTGATAATGTAGTTGGATATGTCATGAACTTTTTCATCACCCAACTGGGAATCGCGCAGGCGAGACACTGCATCATATTCATACAGGCCCTGCTGCGCTTTCGTAGTGGATTTGATGTGCCACTGAATCAGTGGAAGATCCAACGCCTTCGCTATTTCTTCAGCCAGCATGGTTTTGCCTGTGCCGGGTTCGCCTTTAATCAGCAGTGGTTTTTGCAGCTGGATCGCGGCGTTTACTGCCATTTGCAGTTCGTCGGTTGCGACGTAATCTTCCGTTCCGGTAAAGTTCATTCTTACGGTTCCAAATTCTAAAGATCGTACATTGTAAACAGGGGTTTCCCTTTTATACAGGAAAACCCCCGCTTCTGGATTTGCTTGGGACTAAATTGAAACGATGGATAATCGCTTCATACTCACCCACAGAACTTGCGCTAGGCTCCAACCTCTATCATGCGCCTGCCGCGCTCAGTGATGTACCATCTCACACCTTTGCGTCCACCAACTCTTCCTGCCAGGGATTTTAGTGTCAGGAACCCAAGCGTCTTCATCATGGTGGTTTCGTCAGTGTCAGCCTCTCGGCATAGACCCGTCATCGAGCGATATATGAAGCGGCCACAGCCCAGGGTCTTTAGCACCTTTGAGCTGGTTACGTCCAGCTCTTCGGGGTTAGCCTCCGCCAGTTGCGCTGGCTCCGCGAGGGTATCATCTTCGGTTTCCGTATCGATCAAAGGCAGCAGCTCTTCCTGCAGTTGCCGCAGCTGGTATTGCAGCAAATCAACCTTGTCTGAGGTTGCCCGAGCCTCCGCCAGGACGTTATCTGCGACATTGCTCATGAAGAAGCGCGGAGAAATAGCGATCGCAAGACAAATAGCCACATAATTGAGCATATTGGTGGCATTTCCCGCAGTCTCCTCGATCAGTGTGCTGCCAAAAACGCTCAGTACGAAAGGCACGAGGAAAGTAACAAAGATCCCCAGCATCATAAAGCGTGCCAGCATGAACGTATCGGAAGACCGTCGCGACGCCACAGTGTAATAATTAATCACACCACCAGCAGCTCCCACCAGGACCATGATGAAAAGGAGTGAAATGAAATGACTCATGACTAACCTCTCAATTGCATAAGCTGTTGTTTTTGTTGCCCCAAAACCTGCTGTAGGCAAGGATCGCAAATTCAATCAGAAAACCAGTCAGGGGGAAAGTGGCAAAGCAGAAATTTTTACAAAAAAACACGAGTTTTATGGGCTAAGACTCTGTATTTAATGTCTTTCTCTTTCTTCGCTCAGCAAAATACAGAATAGTGGCCAGCACCTCAGCGGCCACCAAGGCCAACAGCAGCGGTACCAAGGCGCGCGGCGCCGCAGACATTCCCACGGTAATGGCGTCGAGAGCAACAACCATCAAGGCTGGCGCCATGTTGCTCCCTTCAATATTGGCATACCAGGGAGTAAAGATGAGAGCCAGCATCAGTCCGCGCAGGCTGAAACGCAGCCAGGGCAAGCCCTGTAGCCGTGTGATGCGCCAGAAAATTCCCAGAAACAGCACGGCAGCAGCAATATAGATTAACCAGATCAACCAGTAATTGGATTCCGTTTCCATCCCTTATCCCGTGTCTCGAATACAGTTTTCAAGCTGCCTGAGCGCTATGAATCCACCCATCTGATGACGTGTTCATGGTAGCCCATCGGGTGCACATATTCTTCTGACAGCGCTCTTTCATCGACCTGAATCTCAGCATGCTGCAATGCCGTGTTTGACCCGGTTAGCAGAGGATGCCACTGCGGCAGTGGTTTGCCTTCGAAGCGCAGTCGATAGGCGCAGGTCGCCGGCATCCAGCGCGCGTCGGTAAGGCTCATCTGCCTGACGTCCATACATTCCGGCACTTTGACAGTGCGCTCAGGGTAACAACCGCAGCGCCCACTTTCACGCTCATGGTATCTGCAAATGACGCGTGTCCAGGCGATCTCGCCAGTGTCCTCGTCTTCCAGCTTCTTCAAACAGCAGCGCCCACAGTGATCGCACAGCAGCTCCCATTCCTTTGCTGACAGACTCTCTAGGGGTAACTCCCAGAATTTAACTCTGGGCTTGGGGCCGTCGGGCGGCCTCATGCCTTCTGCCCTGCCACAATGTTATCAAAGTCTCTCTCAAGCACGCCGCGGCGCCAGCCCGCCATGTCCGCTGGCCACCCCGGTTTACCGTCACGCTCCACGCCCAAGACCACTGCCGTAAGATGTTTCTTTCGCGCCAGTAGTTCTGGAGCTATGTCCATTTCATCCGCTCGCTGCAGCACCACTTCACGGAAAGCTTTGACGGTTCTGCGCATGCGTGGTGACAAGGGCGGATTCACGGTGTTGTGGCTTGGCCGGCTGGCATCACGTTCGGCATTTACTATATTCAGCAAAGACTCGCCCTGTTTACGCACGAGCTCCTTGCTCAACTCTTCGCAGTTGCGGAGGTCTGAGACGGTGATGGTCTGTCCAGATTCAGACAAGCAGGCCAATGCGAATAGCTCGTTATCTTTGGCAATCCAGTTTCTGGGCCGGTCCCGTGAACGAGCAACCTCTTCGCGCCACACACACAGAGCCTGCAGGCAGGCAAGGGATTTCCCCTTGAGTTTCCAGGCATTACTCACACCGGTGTAGATTTTCGCCCAGTTGTCAGGTTGTTCAAGGCTTATGCTGTTATCGACCTGAAGCGCTGTATCTTGCCTCAGATACTCCAGAAAACCGCGCTGCTCAAGACGCTCCATTAACTCCCGGTAAAGCGGTAACAGGTAACAGACATCGTTAGCGGCGTACTCAAGCTGTAAATCAGTCAATGGCCGTTTTAGCCAGTCTGAGCGAGTTTGATCCTTGGGCAACTCTTTACCCGTAACCGTCTGCACCAGCGCCTGATAGCTCAGGGAGAAGCCCAGTCCGGCGTAAGCGCTGGCCATCTGGGTATCGAAAAACCGTGAGGGCACAGCGCCCAATGAAGTCAGCAGCACGGTCAGATCTTCGCCGCCAGAATGCATGACGATTTCGCACTCGGGGTTAAGAAGTACTTTTACGAATTGAGCCCAGTCCTGAATTTCCAGCGGGTCAATGAGATAGCAATTTGAATCGTCTGCCAGCTGCAATAAACCCAACTTAGGATAGAACGTATTGGTCCTGACAAATTCAGTGTCCAGTGCCAGCGCGGGCAGCTCAAACCAATTTCCACAAGCTTCATCTAGCGCTACCTGATCTGTGATGAATACTACTTCCCTTCCATCATTCGACTGCATGTTTCAACGTCCCGCTATTGGAGTTCGACCCGTAAATGCATGTGTCAGGGTTCCACCGTCCACATATTCCAACTCACCCCCCACTGGCACGCCATGTGCGATTCGGGACACCAGGACATTTAAAGGCTTGAGTTGTTCAGCGATATAATAGGCTGTTGCATCGCCTTCTACGGTAGGATTGCTTGCGATAATTACTTCCTCGATTTCTTCCTGTTTAACTCGATCTACCAGATTGGATATTGCGAGCTGCTCCGGGCCAATGCCGTCAATAGGTGACAGGTGGCCCATTAAAACAAAATAGACACCGCGATAGGTACCGGAACCCTCAATTGCGAACACATCGGCTGGGGATTCAACCACGCAACAGATCTTTCTGTTCCTGGAATTACTTGCACAAATTCTACACAGCGCCTCTTCCGTAAATGTTCGACATGACTCGCAGTTGCCAACATGCTCAAGGGCCTCACTCAATGCGGCGCTGAGCTTCACGCCACCATCCCGGTTGCGCTCTAGCAGATGCAGCGTCATGCGTTGGGCCGATTTCGGCCCGACTCCCGGCAGACAACGAAATGCCTCGATCAATTTTTCCAACAAAGGGCTGCTATTCATGATTCAGCTCGAATACGGATCAGAAAGGAAACTTGAAGCCTTCGGGGAGCTTGAAACCGCCGGCCATTGAGCCCATGGTTTCTTTGCTCTTATCTTCCAACTTACGAACTGCGTCATTAAATGCAGCAGCGATCAAGTCCTCTACAAAGCTTTTGTCCTTAGACATAATGGAATCGTCGAGGCTTACCCCAACCACATCGTGCCGGCCGTTGATCTTGATCGAGACCAGTCCGGCGCCGGATTGACCCTCTACTATCTGGTTCACCAGATTCTGCTGAGCTTCTTTAAATTGCTCTTGCATCTGCTGGGCTTGTTCCATTAATTCATTAAAATCAGTCATTCTCTTAAACCTAACTCTTTACTGGCGTGATGCTGCTTTTCTCTATTGAGGCGGAAAATCGATCAACCAGCTGCTGGACATTGGTATCTGTTTCAAACTCATTAATCATGTTTTGTATACCTTCCTGCTTCAATCGCTGGGCCCGCGCAGCCGGTGTTTCTTCAGAGACTTCTCCAATATTAATTACCACGTCAACCGTCTCATCAAAATATTGACTCAAAGCATGGGACAGCTTTGGCACTAAATCAGCATTGAATACTGCGCTCTGATCCTCTGCCAATAGCAAATTCAGCGACGCGCCCTCTGCACCCATACATTGGGTGTTGGCCAGCACGTTAGCTGCGATACCAGAGACTGGTAGTGAGGTAAAGATCTGCAGCCACTGTGCATGATCAAGCGTGCCCAGAGATGGCTTCGCAGCGCAGGCATGCTTAGTTTCCGCGGCGCTTGTCTGGTTAGTTTCAGATCGCTGCACGGCCTCTTCTGGTGGCGGCTCAGTCGATATACTCAGGGGTGGTTCGTCTGATAAATGCGGTGATGGCTCTGGTCGAGGTTCCCGCGATGGTACTGGCTCTTGTTCCGACGGAGACTGCGATTCTAACGCCGGCGGCTTCTGCTGTGATGGCCTTGCATCAGAATTGGCTTCAGCTTCCTGCGCTAAGGTCTTTTTTTTTAGCGCCGGCCCATGCTCCGCTGCATGCGCTTCTCCTGTTGCAGCAGCGTCGGATTTTGCCGCAGTGGAGTACTCGCTAGATTGTTCATTCGGCGCTGCGGCGGCGTTTTCCTGCTCAGACTGTGTTGGCAACAAATCCTGGTTCACGAGACTGGGGGAAAACACCATCATGCGCAGCAACAGCATTTCAAACGCAGAGCGCATGTCGACGCCCAATCGAAGTTCCCCTCTGCCCTTAACCCCGATCTGGTAAAACAGCTGGATATCTTCCGCCGCGAAAACTGACGCCAGCTGGAGTACCTGCTGCCGATCACCAAAACTGTTATCCACCGCATTCTCCGCAGCCTGGGCCAGGGCAATGCGATGCAGGGTGGACAGCAAACTATCTAGAGTATGCGCATAGTCCGGCGTGCGATCAGAAATAGCATTGACCAGCTCCAACACTCTGGCTAAATCTCCCCTGGCCATAGCTGAGAGCAGCTCAAAAACCTGGGCCTGTTCTGGCACGCCCAGCATCTCGATTACCCCGGCGTGCACAATTTGCCCCTGACAATAGGAAATTGCCTGATCGACAAGGGTCAGGGCATCTCTCATGCTGCCGGCAGCCGCCGATGCAATCTGCCACAGTGCGTCCGCTTCGTGCGCGATATCCTCTTCCTGCAGGACTTTCTGCAAATATTCCACGATCAGCTGAGGACTGAGATTCTTAAGATTGAATTGCAGACAGCGGGACAGAATCGTCACCGGCAGTTTTTGCGGGTCAGTCGTTGCAAATAGAAATTTCACGTGCGACGGCGGCTCTTCAAGCGTTTTTAGCAAGGCATTGAAGCTATGATTTGAAAGCATATGCACCTCGTCAATCAGGTACACCTTGAAGCGGCCTCGAGAAGGCGAATACTGAACATTTTCCAGTAAATCACGTGTATCTTCGACCTTGGTACGACTGGCGGCGTCAACTTCAATTAGGTCGATAAATCTGCCTTCGTTTATTTCATGGCAGGCGGCGCAGCTTTCGCAGGGTTTGGAGGTAATGCCGGTTTCACAGTTCAGACACTTTGCAAGAATTCGGGCCAGGGTGGTTTTCCCTACTCCGCGGGTTCCGGTAAACAGATAGGCGTGGTGCAGGCGCTCATTATCCAGCGCGTTAATGAGGGACTTGAGTACATGCCCCTGTCCGGCAACTTCGGTAAAGTTTGCGGGTCGCCATTTGCGGGCGAGAACTTGATAGCTCATGGGTTCTTTATGCTATTCAATGAGGATTATGCAGCAAAGGTGAAGACACGCCTGGAATTCAAAAGTGGTAACCCTCGCCAGCCACACCCCGGCACATGGATCAGCTACTACCGTTGCTCCCTTCCGGGCCTGGCGGAGTTCATAACCTACCATTGCGAAGGGACCGACAAGAGTTACCGGGAGGAATGATAACACGGGAGTCGCCCCGGCGCGCGAGCCCTTACGCTACGGTAACGCCAATGTAACCAAACGGGAATCCTGTCCACCCCCCACAGCAATGCTGAGATATTGTTTAGCGCCAACCATGTAAGTCATGGGCGTGCCGGCCGGGGGTAATGGCAATTCTGCCTCATGCACAACGGCACCGCTGGCCTTATCGAATGCCCGCAACAGGTTTCGGCCGCCATCACTCTGGGCCATAAACAACAGCGTCTTGGTCAGCACTGGCCCAGTGCGGCTGGTGCTGCCAACAGGACCAGGATCAAGGATGCCCATATCAATGATCTGCTGACGGTTGCCCTCACCATGGGGAACTATCCACTCATGTTCCCCTGAATTCATGTCTATCGCCGTGATGCGGCTATAAGGCGGTTTGGTGAGCGGCAGTCCCTGGGGACCGGAAACCGACATCGCCCCACCCCGAACATAGCCTAACTCGGCGCGCTGACGGCGGGCCTCTCTTAGCTGAACCACAATAGGCACCGAGGCGGAAGGGATATAGTAAAGACCAGTATCAGGATCGAAGGCAGCGCCGTGCCATTCGCCTCCACCCCCCCAGCCTGGAAACTGAATTGTGCCACGCAGTGTAGGAGGCGTGAATAAAGGCCCATAATCAAACTCTTCGATGATCTGCAGGGCTTCCTGGCGTAGCTCAGGGGTAAAATCGATCAGGGTCTCATCGCTAATTCCCTGTGGCTCAAAAGCGGCCGGTTTAGTAGGAAACGGCTGCGTAGGTGATGCCACCTCTCCAGGTATACTGCTGGGCGGCACCGGTCTCTCTTCGATAGGCCAGACCGGCTCACCGGTGATGCGATCAAAAACATAGGTAAAACCTTGTTTTGATATCTGCGCCACCGCTTTGATCGGGCGGCCATCCACATTGATATCAATAAGCGTCGGTGCAGCCGGCAAATCATAGTCCCAGAGGCCATGGTGAACCGTTTGAAAATGCCAAACCCTTTCGCCGGTCTCTGCACGCACGGCCACCAGACTCTCCGCGAACAGGTTATCCCCCGGACGCTTGCCGCCATACCAGTCGTTGGTGGGTGTACCGATGGGGATATAGACGATCCCTAGCTCATCATCAGCGCTCATGATAGTCCAGGAATTGGTATTACCGGTGTACTCCCAAGACCCATCTTCCCAGGAGTCGTTACCAAATTCACCCGCTTGCGGGATGGTATGGAAGATCCATTCCATCTCCCCTGTGTCAGGATTAAAGGCACGCACATCGCCTGGAGGCATTTCAATAGAGCTAGGCGCATCATGAATAGCAGAATTAACGATCACCCGGTCATTTGTCACCAACGGCGGAGAGACTACCCCGTAAAGCTGTCGATCAAATTCCCTACCCAGACCAAGGGTCAGGTCAACACGACCGGCATCACCAAAGTTCTCATCAGGCGTACCGCTGACCACATCGATAGACCAAAGATAAGAATCGTAGGTTGCAAAAAATAGGCGCTTCTTGTCGCCACGCGCCCAGTACGCGACTCCACGCGTGTTATATCCCAGGTTCATGGGTCGCCCGGCTTCCCATGCGCGGGTGTCAAATGACCACCGCAATTCACCATTGGCTGCGTCCAGTGCTACAACTCGACCAAACGATGTAGAAACGTACATGATTCCATCCACCACCAGGGGAGTCGCCTTGTAGCCAGCGGGCACAGCTCGATTGTTGCCGTCTGCGAGGTTGCTCGCCACCGTGGCGTTATCCAAACTCAACCACTCCCAAACAATCTCGAGCTGATCTACATTCTCGGCGTTGATCTGATCCAACGGCGAATATTTGCTAGAGCCGTTGTCACCACCATAACTGGGCCAGTCCTGGGCGTTCGCGTTAATGACAGAGCTGGCCAAAATAATGGCAGACGAAATCGAGATCAACTTGCTTGGCAGAAATTGCATAGCTTCCCCTGAGTCAGACTTATTTTTTTACTGAACTGGAGGATACTATCTTGGGTGGGGTGTGGCTAATTTTGGGGGCCGGTCAAATGGGGCTTTGCAACTTGCTCCCTCCCAGCAGACAAATAATAAGGGGCCCGATGGGCCCCCTTTTGTTTATTGGCGGTGAGGGTGGGATTCGAACCCACGATACGTTGCCGTATACACACTTTCCAGGCGTGCTCCTTCGACCACTCGGACACCTCACCGTATTTTCAAATTCTTTCTTTTCTGTTTCCAAGCTTCCCGTTCGCCTTACGGTCAGGGTTCATTTGGCTTTTAGCCAACAATCCCTGTTTAACGCGGCGCGTACCATATCCCAGCACTATGCCGAATTCAAGCCATCACTGCCGGATCAACCGAGGATTAGCGACGTCTACGGGGATAGGAGCTGAGCAACGGTAAACGTTTATCTCGATACCGCCTCGCCGCAGGTAATTCATTGCTACAAATAACTCATCCGGCTCACAGCGCAACATAATGTCGCGATAGATGCGCTCAGCACATTCTTCGTGGTATCCCTGATGATGCCGAAACGAGCAGAGATAATGCAGTAGCTCTGGTTCAGATATTTTATTGCCAGTATAACGGATGACGACGCTGGCCCAATCGGGAGCGCCGGTTACCGGACAATTCGAGCGAAATAATTCGGTGCGAACCGACTCGTCAAAAACCACTTCATCACTTTTTTGCAACAGCGATTGTTCCGGTAATTCTGCGCTAATCTCCACATCCAGTGAATCCAGCAGCCTACCCTCTTTAATTTGATTCGTTGCAAGCTCGTTAGATTCAGGGCCGTGAATGCGAATCTTCACCTCAGACTTACTCAGCGCAGACAAATCATTAGCAATCACACCGGTTAACTCGCTGGAGTCACTGAACCGTTCCAGGTTCAAGGAATTAAGGTAAAGCTTCAGTGACTTTGACTCCACAATATTTTCCGAATCCATATCGAAGTAAAATTCACCCATGGCAACAATCGGCTTGCCCTTCTGGTTCAGCCATGAAAGCTCATAGGCACGCCAGTGATCGAATCCATACATGCGGAGTTTCTTATCGATATCCAGCAATGAACGCGCAGACCAGCGCGGGATGGGATAAAGAATACCCGGATCATATTTACTGGGATTGGGGATGCTCTCGCCTAGTGGGTTTGTCGACATTAGCTGAACCAGATTAGTTGCGAATGCCGGTGCCATGACGCAATAACCAGATACACCCGGCATAGAGTGAAACAGCAAAGATTCCCAGAATCATAAACGCCCAAATCACATCGACATCGGAGCTACCCAGAAAGCCATAGCGAAAAGTATTCACCATATAAAAAATTGGATTCAAGGCACTAACCGTTTGCCAGAATGGCGGCAATAGTTGCGCGGAATAAAACACGCCACCAAGGTAGATCAACGGTGTAAGCACAAAGGTCGGGATAATCGAGATATCATCAAAACTATTGGCAAAAACCGCATTGATGAATCCCGCCAGGGAAAACACAATAGAAGTAAGTAGGACGACTGAGATCGTGATCAGCGGATGGGCGACCTGTATATCAGCGAAAAACAAGGCGAGAGAAGTCACAATTGCGCCTACTGCAAGCCCCCGCGCCATGCCTCCCACGATGAACCCGGACAGAATGACATAATTTGGCACCGGAGAAACCAGGAGCTCCTCGACACTGCGCTGAAACTTTTGGCTAAAAAAGCTGGAAACTACGTTTGAATAGGAATTCTGAATCACGGCCATCATGATCAGTCCCGGAACGATGAACTCCATATACTGAAAGCCACCCATCTCCCCCACTCTGCGTCCAACAAGGTTACCGAAAATGACAAAATAGAGCGCAATGGTAATCGCGGGCGGCACCAGGGTCTGGACCCAGATCCTTGAGAATCGCCTCACTTCTTTTACAACGATGGTTTCGAATGCGATAAGTTTATGGTTGGAGTACATAGATTTTTGCAAGCCTAGTTAGTTTCTACCTTGTCGAGAAACAACTGCTCCAGACGGTTACTCTTGTTTCGCAAGCTGGTGACTTCAAGACCCTGCGCAGCAAGCGCTGAAAAAACACCGTTGATGCTCACACCGGCTGATACTGCCACCTCGACGGAATGCTCCTCGACCTTCTTAGCACTCACTCCTTCGATATCCAGATGCAGATCTGCAGCCACCGCGTCCGCAATATCTAGAATAAACACCTGCGAGTCGACTTCCGCCAGCAGCTTTTTCATGCTGGTATTCTCGACAATGGATCCGTTGTCGATGATCGCGATATTTCGGCACAGCTGCTCCGCTTCTTCTAAATAATGTGTCGTAAGGATTATCGTAGTGCCATTTCGATTGAGTTCAATAAGGAAGTCCCACATTGAGCGACGCAGTTCGATGTCCACGCCGGCAGTTGGCTCGTCCAGGATCAAGAGCCGCGGCTCATGCACCAAGGCGCGAGCGATCATCAGGCGGCGCTTCATGCCGCCAGAGAGTGAACGTGAACGGTCGCGCCGCTTCTCCCACAACCCGAGTTGCTTGAGGTATTTTTCGCAGCGCTCTCGCGCGAGACTGCGAGGCAATCCGTAATAACCTGCCTGGGTAATGACGATATCCTCAACCCGTTCAAACAGATTAAAATTCACTTCCTGGGGGACGACACCAAGATCTAGTTTGGTTTCGTAGACATGGGTATCCACATCGCGACCAAAAACCTGCACTTGTCCGGACGATCGATTGATTAAGGTAGAAATTACACCAATCGTGGTGGATTTACCCGCACCGTTAGGGCCTAGAAGCGCAAAGAAGTCCCCCTGCTCAACATCCAGGGAAATTCCTCTCAGCGCCTCGAATCCATTGGCGTAGGTCTTGCGCAGATCCTTGATTGATATCGCAACGTTCATAGCATCTTGTGTAGTTAGTCGAACTTTTTCTCCAGCCCCGGACACAAGGCTGTCACAGAGCGACGGAGTATCGCGTAGGAAACTCGCAAATGGCAACACGAATTCAGCAGACAATAAAAAGCCCGGTGGTTACCGGGCTACAAAAAATGGCGTCCCCTAGGGGTTTCGAACCCCTGTTGCCGGGATGAAAACCCGGTGTCCTAGGCCTCTAGACGAAGGGGACTAAGTTTCGCCGTTATGACAGCTTTTCAAGAAGGCGGGGATTCTAAGAAGCTTAGGCACCCCAGTCAAGGCCCCTCCGTCAATTTCCTTAACCAAGATGACACTTTAAATGGACGCCGCGGCGAATCGAGGCCATTTCCGATGCCGGCGAGAGGCGGGAAACCGGTTTTCCCTAAAGAGAATGCTTACGCTTGACATGGAAATCGTTATGATTAAACGGCTGCAGAGGGGTCTGACCGGGCATTGGCCACGGCAGCGACTTGAAATTCAGGGAAACCAATCTTGATCGCATTTTTTTCCATACTAGTAGGCTTAGCTCTGCTTGGAGTTACTGTATACGGACTGCATCGCTACCAAACCATGGAAGTCGAATACCAGGTTGATCGCACTATGCCCCTGCCCTCGCTTAAACGCGAATCACAGCCTAATTTTCTGGAACGCACACGGTCTGGCAACCAGGATTCAGCAGCAGAGCTTGAGTCCGAGGCGGCAATTACCTTAGCAGTCAAACAGGAAGCGGCCGTTAAATCTGAGGTCGACATTGAGCCGGCTTCCCATCCAAATTCCTGGCAGACACGGGTCAGCGCGGCGAAGCGGAACGGAGATATTAGCAAGGCTATGGCACTCTGCTCAGCGCAACAGCCTTTATGGGGAGCCTTCAACCAACTTTGTATTCTTCTGCGTGGCCAGCTCAAAACAGCGGATTTGGAGGAGACTGAGAAGCAGAAACTCCTGACACGGCTTTACCGAACGGCCGTTGTGGCTGAGCTCCTGCACGACAAGTCAGATGATTCTTCGCACCTCAGTCTGGCTCAGTTACGGAAAAGGGATTTCCGGCAGGCTGAAACGCTACAAATAGAATATGAAAAAATCGGCTATGCCCAGCTTCGCCTTATTCGCAAGAGTGATATCAAGCAAATGCTGGTCGTATGGGGTCGACCTGAAGGCCATCGCCTGCCACGGAAGGTATTCGAAGACTGGTGGCTAGAGTTCGCAGAGGGCTAAGCGCTGCGCATTCGTCTGGACCCATTGCGTTAACTCTCCTACCGATACCCTGTTGCCTAACCTATGCCAACCTTGCTGCCTAAAAGGCTTCCCGCGTAATCCCTTTCGATATTTCGAGGCGCGGTCTCATCCCCAAAACTGCCTTGACCCATTTTAAGCTCTATGACATTCTGAAATACTGCCGATAAACACAGTACGCGTTTTCTTTAGGCCTATTTCAACCGCCAAGATGTGATAGCTTAGAACTAAAAAGTTGATAAAGGTAAAAACAAGAAGAACAAAATCAATATGCAGCAGGGTGTCATTCCTAATTTTGTGGCTAGCGCTGCAGCTGATTGGGCGGTTAAGCACGCGCAACACGTTAATCAGGGCATCGTATAAAACAAACCGGTACCTCTCATTTACCAGGTATCGCAGTTCTGCGGGTAGTTAAAAATGAGCGACGAGCAATCCAGCGCAATGGAAGATACAAGTATCAATATTGATCAAAAATTGATCGAAGAAGGCACTGCGCAACTTACCAGCGAGATTCAGGTGCTCGAAGCCTGGTTACTTGAACTAGATTCTTCCAACGGTAAAGACTCCGAGGTAATCGCTGCTAAAAAATCCTATAACGACATGTTGCGTAGCCGAAAGGAAATGCTCAGCACCCTGGCGCGTCAGACCAAGCTCCAGACTGTCGCTACCGATTAAGCAGGCAACCCAAACCGCAAAACCCCCGCTTCTCCGCAGGCTCCATGCTGACACCAGATCAAGCTAAAACCATGCTGTCTCTTCAACACAGTATGAATACCAAGGTCGATCCTGACTGGATTCAGGCACGTTATCCCTACCTGCGCGCAGTTGCTGTCGAAGGTGCTGAGGCAATTGAGCATCATGGCTGGAAGTGGTGGAAGAAGCAGGAACTGGATCTGCCGCAGCTGCAGATGGAGTTAATCGACATTTGGCACTTCATCCTGTCTGAATTGCTGCTGCGCAGTCACGATAATGGTGCAGATCCGCAACAAGCCCTCGATAATGCTTTACAAGCCAGTGAAAGCATCTCGCAGGTGCAATTTGACGACACTGATTACAGGCTGGCAGAGATGGATCTGCTCTCTAAACTGGAGTTACTGATCGGACTTTCCGTGGCCCGTAGGATCGAACTGGCCGTGTTTGCCAGCATAATGACGGATTGTCAGCTGGATTGGACGGAGTTATTTCGCCAATACGTAGGTAAAAACGTGTTGAATATGTTCCGTCAGGATAAAGGATACAAATCCGGAACTTACAGAAAAATCTGGAATGGGCGCGAGGATAATGAATATCTGGTGGATATCATCCTCAAGCTGGACGCTAGCAGTGCGGACTTCAAACAAGCGATCTATGCGGCGCTCAACGCGGCTTATGCTGAGACCGGCACCTGACTATCTGAGCACAGGTCGAATACTGAGCGAGCTCGGGCCTTACTGATAGTAAGCATTTTCCTTGACGGAGTGATCCGTCACGTCACGTACCTCAGTCAACTGGGGTATCTGGCTCAGCAGGGTTTTCTCAACGCCCTCTTTCAACGTGACGTCTACCATACCGCAGCCCTGGCATCCGCCACCAAACCGCAGCACTGCCACCGACTCCTCAAAGATTTCCTCCAAGGTAACCATGCCGCCGTGTGCTGCAAGGCCCGGATTGATCTCGTTATAGAGGATGTAATTCACCCGCTCTTCGGTAGAGCTATTCTCGCTAATCTTCGGCAGTCGCGAGTTCGGCGCCTTGATAGTGAGCTGCCCTCCCATCGAATCTTTCTGAAAGTCTACAACCGCTTCTTCCAGAAACGGAATACTGGGTTGATCGATATAAGCGTTGAATCCAGAGAGCTCCTGTACGTCATCATCTTCTTTTTCTTCACCCGGCCGACAAAAAGAAATACAGGTTTCCGCTCTCGGTGTACCGGCATCAAGAATAAAGATTCGCACCGCGATACCCTCGACGTCTTGCTTGTGCAGCAGTTCAGACAGGTATTCCTGTGCTGGCTCGGTAATAGTGACCATGGATCCCTCTGGGTATAAAAAGATAGTTTAAGACGACTGTTAAGTTCGATGGCTCAGATAAACTCGGAGTAATGATACCTGATCACTAATGGCTTGAGAATACCCGAGTAAATTACTAAGGTTCTAATTTAATCGCATGCGCTGCGCCAAGGGACTGGCGATGACCTGCGCTTCTGGTAGAATTCATCGCCCTTCAGATTGACTTCGACAATGACCGATAACAGGACTAAGACAATCCTTCGCGAGGCACTGGCCTCGCGCATCCTGCTGCTCGATGGCGCCATGGGGACTATGATCCAGTCCCACAAGCTGTCCGATGCGGAATTTCGCGGTGAGCGCTTTGCAGATTTCCCTCACGAATTGTCTGGAAATAGCGACCTGCTCTCTCTCACGCAGCCGGATATCATTCGCAATATTCACCGTGCCTATCTTGAGGCGGGGGCCGACATTGTTGAAACTAATACATTCAGCTCCACCCGAGCGGCCCAGGCTGATTATCACCTCGAAGACATTACTTATGAGCTGAATCTCGAATCTACGCGACTGGCCCGCTCCAGTGTAGATGAATACAACCAGCTAACACCTGACAAACCTCGATTTGTCGCCGGCATTATCGGTCCCACCAGCCGCAGTGCCTCTATCTCGCCGGATGTCAACGACCCAGGGTTTCGCAACACCAGTTTTGATGAACTAGTCGACGACTACTTCACGTCAACCGAAGGCTTGATGGATGGTGGCGCTGACATCATCATGATCGAAACCTCCTTCGATACCCTAAATGCCAAGGCAGCCATCTTCGCTGTCCACAAGTGTTTTGCAGCCAAGGGACACAGCCTGCCTCTTATGATATCTGGCACCATAACCGATGCCAGTGGTCGCACCCTGTCCGGGCAGACCGTAGGCGGATTCTGCAATTCTATCGCCCACGCCAATGCACTGGCGGTAGGCTTCAACTGTGCGCTCGGCGCTGACCAGTTACGCCCTCACATCGAAGAAATGTCTTCCCTGGTACCGACTCTGGTCTCGGCCCACCCCAATGCCGGTCTGCCAAACGAGTTTGGTGAGTATGACCAAACCCCAGAAGAGATGGCGGCACTAGTGGGAGAATTCGCACAGTCGGGTTTTGTCAATATTATTGGCGGCTGCTGTGGCACCACACCAGCCCATATTACTGCCTTGGCTGAGGCAGTCACTGGTGTTGCCCCCAGGCAGATTCCAGAACTGGCACCAGCTTGCCGTTTAAGTGGCCTTGAGGCCTTTAAAATTTCTGCAGATTCATTGTTCGTTAACGTGGGTGAGCGCACCAATGTCACGGGTTCAGCTCGCTTCGCGCGATTGATCAAAGAAGAGAGTTTCGATGAAGCTCTTGAAGTAGCACGCGAGCAAGTGGAGGCCGGCGCCCAAATAATAGATGTCAACATGGATGAAGGCATGCTCGACTCAGAGGGCGCTATGGAGAAGTTTCTCAAGCTGCTGGCCGCTGAGCCAGACATTAGCCGCGTGCCCCTGATGATCGATTCCTCCAAGTGGGAGATTATCGAAACCGGCCTGAAATGTGTTCAGGGTAAAGCAGTAGTAAATTCTATCAGCATGAAGGAAGGCGAAGAAGATTTCCTCGCTAAGGCCAAGCTTTGCATGCAGTACGGCGCCGCCGTGATTGTCATGGCATTCGACGAGTCCGGCCAGGCTGACAGCCTGCAGCGCAAGCAGGAAATCTGTGCCCGCAGCTACAAAGCGCTGACGGAGAAACTTGGGTTCCCGGCCGAAGATATTATCTTCGATCCGAACATCTTCGCGGTAGCAACTGGCATCGAAGAACACAATAACTACGCCGTCGATTTTATCGATAGCTGCCGCTACATAAAAAATAATCTACCTGGCGCCCTTATCTCTGGCGGCGTCAGTAACGTATCCTTTTCATTTCGCGGCAATAACACCGTTCGCGAAGCCATACACTCCGTGTTCCTGTATCACGCTATCAAGGCCGGATTGGATATGGGCATAGTCAATGCCGGTCAGCTCACCGTCTATGATGATATTCCTGCCGACCTGAAAAATGCGGTGGAAGACGTCGTGCTAAACCGACGAGCAGACGCCACTGATCGCTTGATGGAAGTTGCACAAGATTACTCTGGCAGCGGCCCAGCCGAGAGAACTGAGGATCTAAGCTGGAGAGAGTCTTCTGTTCAGGAGCGCCTGACTTACGCGCTCATTAAAGGCATCACTAAATTTATCGAAGAAGATACAGAAGCTGCTCGTCAGCAGGTTGAAAGACCCATTCAGGTAATTGAAGGGCCACTCATGCAGGGCATGGGAGAGGTCGGCGATTTATTTGGCGCAGGGAAGATGTTCTTGCCGCAAGTGGTAAAAAGCGCCCGCGTCATGAAACAGGCCGTAGCTTATCTACTGCCCTATATTGAAGCCGAGAAATCTGGCGGCGCCGTTCAGAGCAAAGGCAAAATTCTTCTCGCCACGGTGAAAGGCGATGTGCATGACATTGGCAAGAACATCGTTGGTGTGGTCCTGGGCTGTAATAACTATGATGTGATCGACCTCGGGGTCATGGTGCCTAGCGAAAAGATTCTACAGGTTGCGCGTGACGAACAGGTCGACATTGTAGGTCTCAGCGGCTTGATTACCCCGTCGCTGGACGAGATGGTGCACGTTGCCAAGGAAATGCAGCGTCTGGATTTTCAAATTCCACTACTCATTGGCGGCGCCACTACATCCAAAGCGCATACGGCAGTCAAGATCGAAGAGAACTACGAAAATGACGCCACCGTATATGTCCCGGATGCGTCCCGTAGCGTGACCGTAGTCAGTCGCCTGCTAAGCAAAGAACAAAAACCGGACTACTGCGGGCAGTTGCGCAACGAATATGCCGATATCCGCGAACGATCTGCGAACCGTAGCGCCAAACGAAAGTTGATTGCCTACCAGTCCGCAAACGCCAATGCTTATGACCCTGATTGGTCGGGGTATAAACCCACGCGACCTTCTTTCCTGGGGGCAAGAATATTTGAAGACTATTCTCTTGCAGACTTGGTGCCATACATCGACTGGACTCCGTTTTTCAACACCTGGTCACTAGCCGGCAAGTTTCCCGCCATCCTGGAAGATTCCATCGTAGGCGAAGCTGCTTCAGATCTATACCGAGATGCTCAAACCATGCTCAAAGAAATCATAGAGAATGGATCGCTCAAGGCAAAGGCAGTGGTAGGATTTTGGCCAGCTCAACGCAGCAGTCGCAATGACGTCACGCTCTATCACGAGAATGGCGCGCCCGACCCGCTATACACACTGCACTTTCTCAGGCAGCAAATGGAGAAGCAGGATAAGCTTTCGCACCTAAGTTTAGCTGATTACATTGCGCCGGATAGCGCTGGCAAGCAGGATTACATCGGTGCCTTCGTTGTCACAGCAGGAATAGGTGCCGATGAACTGGCCGCCAAGTACGAAGCTGAGCACAATGACTACAGTGCCCTGCTGGTCAAAGCGCTCGCAGATCGACTCGCGGAAGCCTTTGCCGAGCATATGCATGAAAGAGTGCGCAAGGAATTCTGGGGCTATCAGCCAGAGGAAGCCTTGAGTAATGATCAATTGATTAAAGAAGCCTATCAGGGCATCAGGCCTGCACCAGGATATCCTGCCTGCCCGGATCATTCTGAAAAGCTGACTCTGTTCAAGCTGCTTAATACAGCTGAGGCCATCGGCGTTGAACTCACAGAAAGCTATGCCATGACGCCTGCGGCAACGGTCAGCGGCCTGTACTTCTCTCA
>Ga0181558_10001076_pt1 | contig 25980 bp, 23 predicted proteins | sample 011ome_22_FD_133754 | JGI IMG/M metagenome (GOLD analysis project Ga0181558, IMG submission 133754) | Coastal salt marsh microbial communities from the Groves Creek Marsh, Skidaway Island, Georgia - 011507BT metaG (megahit assembly) | ecosystem: Environmental > Aquatic > Marine > Intertidal...
GTTCCGCTACAAGCTGCTGGCGCTGATCACTTTCAGCTACAGCCTGCAAAAATTCCGCGGAGTCATCATGCGGATTGGCATGGGCTCTCTCGTGAAATTGTTGATCGTTCATGTTTGTCCCGGGTCTCTCAAAAAGTGTTCTTGTATTGTTGTTGTTATGATCAGTGCTTCTAAACCAGCTGTTAATTAAATGGCTAATTGCATTAAACGTCCTGAAGACCTGTGCGCAGCGTATTTAATTTCAGCATTGTTAACAATTATTTTTTATTCCTGTGTCGATGCCATTGGCCAGGTCACGGCTTATTCCTTGCTGCTTTCATCCATCCTGTCCTTGAGCTTGTTCCTGGCGCGGAACAGTCTGGTCATGACCGTGTTATTGTTCAGATCCAGCATCTGGGCAATTTCTTCACCGCTGAAGCCGCCGATCACCTGGAGTAATAACGGATCCCGGTACTCGGGTTCCAGGTCATTCATGGCCTTGTGCAGCAACTCCCTGTCCAGCAATTGGTCAGGTTCCAGCTTTTCATTACCCGGCAGGGCATAATCGTCCATGTCATCAGTTTCGGGGCGGTATTTCTCGTATAGCCTGGCATTTTCCCGGCGCAGGATAGTGAACAACCAGGCTTTCGCCGCACCGGGTTTCTCCAGGCTGTCCAATGCCCTCCACGCACGCAGGAAGGTCTCCTGAGCGAGATCCTCGGCGACCTGGCGACTCTTGCTCAGCCAGTAGGCGTAGCGAAAGATGTCGTTGTAATACTCACCAACCAGGGCCTCGTAGCGTTCCTTCTTGGTGCCGTTTACGTCTATGACCGGTGAGCCGTCTTTTTCTTTCGAGGGCATCTTTATAAAAATTTCTTGGAAAACAAATAGTTTGCAGGCAAAAGAGCCAATCATTATGGCCGATGGCTGATGGAATTAGCAAGAAGCAGGAGGAACAGGGTGTGGCTCAATTTGAATACCCGGGTAATTTTATTCGCAACTGTTTATCTGCCACAGTATGGTCAAATGCCAGTTTATCCCTCTTCTCGGTACTTGCCTGAAGGTATTTGAAGGAACTGTTCCGCTTTCCACTTTCCCCATCAATTCTCTGCCCTGCAGGAAACGACTTTAGCCGTGAAAAATGGCAACCAGGGCTGTTACCCGGATATATCATGCCAACCGGGAATCATTAAAATTGGATTAATTTAAATGCTATCCTTCCCATGTCTTTACCCAATCTTAACTGATTAGTGCTACTCTTTTTGGCTGTTTGAGAGTCCTTTTCTGAGTGCTACGCGATTCCATGAGCAAAAAGAAAATTGTCGTTATTGAAGATGAACCCGATATTCTCGAGGTTCTCAGTTATAACCTTAAACGCGAAGGCTTTGAGGTTTTTTCAGCCACCAACGGTACCCTTGGCCTGTCCATCGTCGACAAGGAATTACCGGACCTCATTTTGTTGGACCTTATGCTGCCCGGCATGGATGGTATCGAGATATGCAGTACCATCAAGAACAACCCGGCAACCCAGAATACGCTCATTATCATGGTAACCGCCAAGGGCGAGGAAAGTGATATTGTGCTGGGCCTGGGTGTCGGGGCCGATGACTACATCTCCAAGCCCTTCAGTCCGAAAGAGCTAGTGGCCCGGGTGAAAGCCGTATTACGCCGGGGTGTCCTGGTTGAAAGCACTCCCCAGAGCGAGAAGGTGGAAGTGGGCAACCTGTCTATTGATACCAGCAAGTATGAAGTCACCATCGAGGGCCGTGAAATCAAGTTGACGGCAACAGAATTTCGCCTGCTGCATTACCTGGCAAGCAACCCGGGACGGGTATTTTCCCGGGAGCAGTTGCTCAGCCGGGCCATGGGAGATGATGTTGTGGTCGTTGACCGCAACATTGATGTCCATATCCGGGGTATTCGCAAGAAAATGGGAATTGACCCACCCCTGATCGAAACGATCAGGGGGGTGGGATACCGCCTCAGGGACAATATCTGACCTGGCCGACACTTGATTGGTCTTATCGGCGGTAAGGCGATAAATAGTTACATATATAGTTGCTTTATAATGCAGTGCTAAAGCCTCCCCGGTCGTTCGCTGCACACCGCACTGACAGGATTCCACTATCAACATGTTTCTCAAGTCACATTATTTCTGGCGTACCTACCTGGGATACGTAGCTGTGGCGCTCGTGGGCACTTTCCTTTTCGCGGCATCACTGGTCCCCAGGGCCGGTGAACAGGTGGCAGAAAACCTGGCTGTGACCATGCAGGTCACGGCAATCTCCCTTGAGAGAGCGGTTGGGCCGGCAATCCAGAACCTCGATTATGACGGCGTGCGGGACACGGTCTCTGACATTGCCGAACTGACCGGGTTGCGCGTTACCGTGATTGATGCCAATGGCCTGGTCCTGGCAGATTCCCATGAGAACCCGTTCTCGATGGATAACCATTTCCGCCGCCCGGAAATTCAATCGGCTTACATGGGCGGTGAGGGCAGGGCGCAGCGTTACAGTTATACCCTCGAGGAAGGTTTTCGTTACCTGGCCAGGCGTGTCACGCAACGCGACCAGTTTGTCGGTTTTGTCCGTGTGGCCAAGCCGGCCAGCGCCCTGGCAACAGAAATGCGCCAGGCCCAGGTTGGCATCATCACCAATGCTGCCTTTGTGGCATTCCTGGTTTTACTGGTGGCCTTCTACCTGGCTGCCCGCCAGACCGCAAAAGTTGAAGAACTGACCAGCGTGGCGCAGGAAATTGCCCTGGGCAATTTTGCCCGTCGTATTCCGGAAGGCAACTCACTGGGACTGAAGAAGCTGGCCGAGACGATCAACCAGATGGCCCGAAGCTCGGCCCGCAGGGTGTCAGATGTCACTGCTGACCGTAACCGTCTTTCCACGGTATTCACCTGCATGGTGGAAGGCGTGATAGACGTGGGCCTGGACCAGAAAATACTTCATATCAATGAAGCTGCTGCCAGGTTGCTGCTGGTTAATGAAAACAGCTGCATCGGGAAACCCATCTGGCAGGAAATTCGCAACCAGGAGATCACCGAAGCGCTTGACCAGGCCATCACCACCCAGTCAGTGATCAAGACCCAGATGCGGCTGAACCGGGAATCTGACCAGCTTGTTGTCGACATCTACGCCGCGTCCCTGAGCAATGATGAGGGCGAGCCCATCGGGGCGGTCCTGGTGCTCAACGACATCACGGAGCTGGAGAACCTGGAGCGGGTGCGGACAGACTTTGTGGCCAATGCCTCCCACGAATTGAAAACTCCCATCACCGCGATTCGCGGACTGACCGAAACACTGCTTGGTGATGATGAGATAGAAAAGGAGACCATGACCGGCTTTATCGAGAGGGTCCATGCCCAGAGCCTGCGCTTGTCACAGCTCGTGGGTGACCTGATGACCATTTCCCGCCTTGAAAGCAGCCAGGCCGGGGAGGAATTCACCCGCATCAATTTTGCTGACCTGGCCAGGCAGGCGGCCCGTGCCGGGCAGGTGACGGCGGAAGAAAAGGGGCAGGACCTTGATGTCGAATTGCCGGATACCGAGGTGATGGTCTGGGGTGACCGGCAAAACCTCAGCCAGTTACTCGATAACCTGATCGATAATGCCATCAAATATACGCCCAACGATGGCAGCATCACGGTGAAAGTCAGTAAGGACAATGAGAATGCCATCTTGCAGGTCACTGACACCGGGATCGGCATCAGCCCCCAGTTTCAGCAACGGGTGTTTGAGCGTTTTTACCGGGTCGACAAGGCGCGCTCACAGAGTCTGGGCGGCACGGGCCTGGGGCTGTCAATTGTGAAAAATATTGCTGAAAAACATGGTGGCAGTATCGATGTGAAAAGCCAGCTGGGCAGCGGCTCCAGCTTTACCATCAAGCTGCCGCTGGCAAGCTGATTTTGGCCGGCTCTTTATTTAATCTTAACAATAACGTGAAACAATGCCGCCGATTCTAGTATCAGCCTCGACAAGATTTACAGAATCTTAATATTTTTACATAACACACTGAATTTTCTGGAGAAAATCCTGATGATCGCATCCGTGCACCGCTGCAGCCAAGCCTTCCGTCACCTGGTCATTATCCTGGCCGCTCTCCTTCTTGCCAGCTGCTCCGGTGGCGATGATTCTGCTGCTGAAAACGACTCTGGAGAACTGCGTGGCGTGGTCAGCCTGGATGGCTCCAGTACTGTTTTTCCCATCAGTGAGGCGGTTGCTGAAGAGTTCCTTGCCGTTGCTCCCCGTGTACGCGTGACCGTGGGTGTTTCAGGAACCGGCGGTGGTTTCAAGAAGTTCCTGGCTGAGGAAACGGATATAAATGATGCATCCCGGACAATCAAGGAGTCCGAGGATATGCAGGCACAGGCCAATGGTATTGACTACCTGGAAATTCCGGTCGCTTTTGACGGCCTTTCTGTCGTGATCAACCCGAAAAATACCTGGGCAGATAGCATCACGGTCGAAGAGTTGCAGATGATCTGGCAGCCGGGCAGCACGGTGGACAGCTGGAATGATGTACGCCCGGAATGGCCTGACCAGCCGATTCGCCTTTATGGTCCGGGTACAGACTCAGGCACTTTTGATTATTTCACTGAAGCCATCAATGGTGAATCTGGTGCTTCCAGGCCCGATTACACTGCCAGTGAAAATGATAATGTCCTGGTACAGGGTATTGCCGGTGATGAATATGCCATGGGCTTTTTTGGCTTCGCTTACTACATCGAAAATGAAGACAAACTAAAAGTGCTTCCTGTTGATGGCGGTAACGGCCCGGTCGCCCCAAGTCCGACAACAATTAATGACGGCACTTACAGCCCCTTGTCACGCCCCATATTTATCTACCTGAACACTGCCAGCCTGGCGCGTCCGGAAGTGAAAGCTTTTGTCGAGTTCTATCTCGACAATGCCGGTGCACTGGCCAATGAAGTCGGTTATATCGAACTGCCCCAGAGCATGTACCAGGAGTCCCTCGACAAGGTCGCCTCCTATTAAAGCTTGATAATTTCTTACTAAAGTTAACCGGTTTGCAGATCGACAATGCATAACCTGTCTTTACAGGCAATGGCAGCACACTATTCATGACAACAGATTCATCAGCGGATAAAGCAGTTGCCGAAATAAGTGCGGAACCCGTTATAGCGGCTTCGATCAACAAGTCCAGGATTCGCTGGGGTGAGGCGCTGATCAAGAGCTGGCTTGGGCTGTGTGCTTTTATCTCCATCGTCACAACTGCCGCCATTGTCATCCTGCTGTTGCGTGAAACCTCGACATTTTTCAAGTCGGTCTCACCTGGCGAATTCTTCCTTGGTACTACCTGGACTCCCCTGTTTGAACCCAGCTCTTTTGGCGTGCTACCCCTGGTCTGGGGAACCATGATTGTTACGATAGGGGCAGCCATCATTGCGATTCCAACGGGCCTGGCCAGTGCCATCTACCTGAGTGAGTATGCCTCTGATCGCGCCAGACGCATCATCAAGCCGGTCCTGGAACTGCTGGCCGGTATCCCCACCGTTGTCTATGGTTATTTTGCCCTGACCTTTGTGACACCAGTGCTGAAAAATGTTTTTCCTGATATCCAGGTGTTCAATGCGCTGAGCGCCGCCATCGTTGTCGGAATCATGATCCTGCCCATGATCGCCACGCTCAGTGACAATGCCTTGCGTGCCGTACCTGTCAGCCTGCGCCAGGGCGCCTATGCCCTGGGAGCGACCTCCTATGAAGTGACGACGCGTGTCGTGGTGCCGGCTGGTCTGTCAGGTGTCATGGCCTCATTCCTGCTGGCCATTTCACGCGCCATCGGTGAAACCATGGCGGTGACCCTGGCAGCGGGACAAACACCTAATTTGTCACTGAGCATGTTCGAAAGCATTCAGACCATGACTGCCTATATCGTCCAGGTGTCACTGGGGGATACGCCCAGTGGCGGTGTGGCCTACCAGACTCTGTTCGCTGTAGCGACACTGCTGTTTACGATCACGCTGATTATTAACATTATTTCCCAGATGATCCTTAACCGGTTCCGGGAAGTTTATGAATAAGAGATAACCCGGTGTCATTTTCATCTGAACAAGAAAGCCTCAACCTGGCCAAACGGCATCGCAAGGCAAAATTTTTCGCCATGTTTTGTGCAGCGATCACCTGGTCCGGCGTTTTGCTCCTTGCACTGCTGTTGATCCAGGTTTCCATCCAGGGCTTTGGCTGGCTGGACTGGCAGTTTATTGACAGCTTTCCTTCCCGCTTTCCGGAACGGGCGGGGATCAAGTCGGCTCTGGTCGGGACTGTCTGGCTGATTGCCCTGGTTGCTCTCATCTCCATCCCCGTCGGGGTATCCACTGCCCTGTACCTGGAAGAATTTGCCGGCAGGGGACGTATCGCCAAGATCATCGAAGTGAATATCGCCAACCTCGCCGGTGTCCCTTCCATTGTGTACGGCATCCTGGGCCTGGCCATTTTTGTCCGTTACATGGCCCTGGGACGCAGCCTGGTCTCCGGTGCCCTGACCATGAGCCTGCTTATTCTGCCGGTGATCATTATTGCCAGCCGTGAAGCCATCAAGACCGTACCCCAAAGTATTCGCTATGCCGCCTATTCCCTGGGTGCCACCAAGTGGCAGACCACCTGGGCGCATGTATTGCCTGCATCCTTCCCGGGCATCATGACCGGTGTGATCCTGGCGCTGTCGCGGGCCATTGGTGAAACGGCACCGCTGATTATGATCGGTGCCCTCACGTTTGTTGCCTTTCTGCCCGAAGGACCAATGGACTCATTCGCTGCACTGCCTATCCAGATTTACGACTGGATTTCCAGGCCGCAGGAAGAGTTCCATGAACTGGCTGCTGCGGGTATCATCATTCTGCTTGCCGTACTGCTTATCATGAATGCCACTGCTATTTACATCCGTAACAAGACAGAACGGAGATTGAAATAATGAGTCAGTTTCCGGATCCAGTTGCTGCACAAGTTCAGGTCATGCACAAGAAATCTGCGCTTGAGCTGCACAATGTCAGCATCTATTACACGGATAACAAGGCCGTGAAGGATGTTTCCTTTAATATCCGCCGCAACAAGATCACTGCCATTATCGGGCCGTCAGGTTGCGGCAAGAGTACCCTGCTGCGTTCCCTGAACCGCATGAACGATTTTGTTGAAGGTTGTCGTGTGGAAGGTGACCTGATTTTTGCCAATGAGAATCTATATGGCAAGGATGTGGATCCTGTTGAAGTGCGACGCCGTATTGGCATGGTATTCCAGAAGCCCAACCCCTTTCCGAAATCCATTTACAACAATATTGCCTGGGGACCGCTGATCAATGGCTACAAGGATTCCACTGATGAACTGGTGGAGAAATCCCTGAAGCAGGCGGCATTGTGGGAAGAGGTGAAGGACAGGCTGCATGAATCAGCGCTAAACCTGTCGGGCGGCCAGCAGCAGCGTTTGTGTATTGCCCGGGCGCTGGCCATGGAACCCGAAGTCCTGCTGATGGATGAACCCTGTTCAGCACTGGACCCGATTTCCACGGCCCATATTGAAGACCTGATGTTTGAGCTGAAAGAGAAGTACACGATTGTCATCGTCACGCACAACATGCAGCAGGCTGCGCGTATCTCTGACTATACGGCCTTCATGGAAATGGGTGACCTGATAGAATTCAACGTCACCAAGCGGATTTTTACCCGTCCTGCTATCAAGCGCACGGAAGAGTATGTCACTGGCCGTTTTGGCTAGTTTTTACAAAAGTTTGGTTTATTAAGAGACCTTTATGTCATTACACCTGCAACGTGACCTCGACAAGCTGAAAAAGGAAGTTCTCAAGCTTGGCAATCTTGTGGAAACTGCCATCAACAATGCCATCCTGGCACTCAATAATCGTGAAGCTTCCTACGTGGATGAGGTCTTCAAACATGAAGAAATCATCAATGAAATGGAAGTGAAGATCGAGGAAGACTGTCTCAAGATACTGGCACTGCACCAGCCGGTTGCAGTCGACCTGCGTTTCATCGTGGTCGTGCTGAAAGTGAACAATGACCTGGAACGTATGGGTGACTTTGCCACCAATATCGCCAAGCGTGCCAGGGAGTTGATGCAGGTGGAGCCATTGCCGACGCTGCCCGAATTTGTCAACGACCTGCCTGACCTGGTCAGGACCATGGTGCGCAAGTCACTGGATGCCCTGGTCAAACTTGATATCGACCTGGCCAACGAAGTGATGGACATGGATGACAGCGTGGACCAGATCAACAGGGATATGTACTCCGCCATGAAGCAGGAAATCACCAAAAACCCGGAAAATGCAGAGAAGGCTGTTAACCTGTTGTCCTGCTCCAGGTACATGGAACGCATCGCGGATCTGAGTACCAACATTGCTGAAGATGTCATCTTTATGGTAGAAGGCAGGGTTATCAGACATACTGACTAACCTTATGCGCTATTACATATTACTTTTGACAGCCAGCCTGCTGGCCGCCTGTAGTTCAACACCAGACTTCAACGCTCCCGTCGACCCGGACGAAATCATTGCCACCTACGTGGACATTGCCCGGGCTTCCTACGGAGACTCCCTGATCACTGCCCGTGAACTGGAAGCCTCAATCAACCGCTTCCTGGCGCAGCCGTCCGCGGCCGGGCTGGAGCAGGCTAAACAGGCCTGGCTGGCAGCCCGTATTCCCTACCAGCAGACAGAAGCCTACCGCTTCGGCAATTCAGTCGTGGATGAATGGGAAGGACGTGTCAATTCCTGGCCATTGGACGAAGGCCTGATCGACTACACGGCGGATTCCTATGGCACGCAGTCCGATTTCAATTATTTCTACAGCGCCAATGTCATTGCCAATGAAATCCTGGATGCCGGCGGTGTCGTGGTTGACGCGGCGGTGATATCGCCGCAATTACTGGCTGAAGAACTTCACCAGCTGGACGGTGTCGAGGCCAACGTGGCTACCGGTTACCATGCCATCGAATTCCTGCTCTGGGGGCAGGACCTGCATGGCACTTCACCGGGCAATGGCGAGCGTCCCTGGACGGATTACTCCCTGGATAATTGCACCAACGGTAACTGTGACCGGCGCCGCCAGTATCTTGCGTCTGCTACGACCCTCCTGGTCAATGACCTGGAAGAAATGGTGCAGAACTGGCAAGAGGGTGGGGCGGCTTACACCAACCTGATGGCCAAGGGGACACAGGGTGGCCTGGCCACCATGCTGACGGGCATGGGTAGCCTGGCCTACGGTGAACTGGCCGGTGAGCGCATTCGCCTGGGTCTATTGCTCAATGATCCCGAGGAAGAACACGATTGCTTCTCGGACAATACACACAATTCCCACTACTACGATGCAGTGGGTATCCGTAATGTGTACATGGGCGAATACCGCCGGGTGTCCGGCGAGCTGGTCAACGGCCCGTCCCTGTCGCAACTGGTCATCCAGGAAGCACCGGCTGTATCGGCCGAGATGATGGCGCGCCTGGAAGAAACTGAATTCGCGATGACGGCCATGGTGGCCGAAGCCTCCCGCGGCAATACCTTCGATGTACTGATCGGACGTGACAATACCGAGGGGGAAGCCATCGTGACGCGTATCGTGGATGCCCTCATGGAAGAAACCCGCACCATTGAAAAAATTATCAACGAGCTAGCCCTGACCAACGTCAACATTGAAGGCTCGGACTCCCTTGATAACCCCGAAGTCATCTTCTAGATCCTTACTGGCCCTGTTACTGGCTGTACTGCCGGTATTACCGTCCGGCGTTTTGGTTGCACTGCCTTCCCTGGACTTTATTACCGGCAAGGCACTGTTTAAAAAGCAGTGGGTATTTGCCCCTGCCTCAACGGCGGCCAGCGACGGTCTTGGCCCCTATTTCAATGCACGCTCCTGCAGCGGCTGCCATGCCGGTGGTGGCAGGGGAACACTGGAGAACAGGGTCGTCCATACCGACGATGTGGAACTGGGGCTACAACTGCAAAAATTCACACGCCCGGGCGTAGCTCCGGAAGCAGGCTATGCCCTTGCCTGGCATGTTAATGAAAAAGGCTTACGACGTCCCCATGTCAGCATGAAGGACCCCGGCAGGGCCGACCAGTTCGCCCATTCGGTGCGCCTGGCACCGTCACTGGCGGGACTGGGCCAGCTTGCTGCCATACCGGAAGCGCAACTACTCCTTCATGCGGATGCGAATGATGCTGACGGAGACGGAATCTCGGGGCGGGTCAATCGCCTGGCCGATGGCCGTATTGGCCGCTTCGGCTGGAAAGCCTCCCAGCCGGGACTCCGTGAACAAACCGCCCTGGCACTCAGCCAGGACCTGGGACTGGGTAATCCGGTTCATCCATCACCCTGGGGCGACTGTACCGAACTGCAACTGCAGTGCCTGGCAGCCCCGCACGGCAATTCGGATTCTCAGGACGGGCTGGAAGTCAGCGAACAGGTGCTGCATTACCTGACCACCTATGTCGCTGAATTACCGGCACCGCCTGAACCAGTAAATCAGGACAGGGGGAAGGACGTGTTCAGCCAGGTGGGGTGCGCTGCCTGTCATGTAACATCCTTTGCCCTGGATCAAGGCGAGCTGGCGCCCTACACCGATATGCTGCTTCACGATATGGGGCCGGGCCTGGCCGATGAACTGGCAGCGGGCACCGCAACGGGCAGGGAATGGCGCACTGCACCCCTGTGGGGGCTGGGTAAGGTGAGCAAGGACAGCGGTTATCTCCACGATGGCCGGGCGGCCAGTGTGCATGAAGCTGTTCTCTGGCACGGGGGGGAGGGTAGCTCTGCCCGTGCAGCTTACTTGCAGCTGAATGAGTTGCAGCGCAGTGATTTAATCCATTTCCTGAATGGGTTATAATGAGAACCGTTCTCAATTAAGACCTCTTAAACAGAATACCCTGCTATGAAAAATACGTATTGCCTGCTGCTTGCCGGGCTGATCTCGCTACCGCTGCTGGCACAGGAGGCTGGCCAGTCATCTGAAAACTGGACCGAGGTAAACCTGGCGGTCACTGATGACCAGGTCATTCCCCGTTATGCGGCCTTTGCCACGGCCTCGGCAACCCTGGAACAGGTAGCGGAAAACTTTTGTGCCAATCCCGGCGAGGGCTCCCTTGCCGCTTTTCGTGTCGGCTTTCATGACAGCATGGATGCCTGGCAGCTCATCCAGCATGTCCAGTTCGGGCCCATCACCTACTTCAACTGGAACTACCGCATGCAGTACTGGCCTGATGAAAACGGCACCGGGGCGCGCCAGCTTGATACGCTCATCAGCAGCCAGAATGCCTCGGCGCTGGAACCGGATAATTTTGCCCGGGAAAGTGTGGGCGTCCAGGGCTTGCCGGCCCTGGAAAGGCTGCTGTTTGCCGAGGACAGCCTGTCAGCGATGCAGGCCGATGCCTTTCGCTGTGACGTGGCACAGGCCATATCCCGCAACATCAGCGAAATGGCCAGCGGCGTTTATGATCGCTGGGTGGAAGAATTCCGTACTACGGTAGCCAATGCTGATGAACGTGGTTTTTTTGAAAGCAGTGAAGATGCCACGATCGATTTCATGAAGGCCCAGGTAGAGCCGGTGCGCCGGATTCAGCAACAAAAACTGGAAGATATCCTGGGTGAATCCGAAGCCCGGGTACGGGTACGCCGGGCCGAATCCTGGCGTTCTGAACGCTCCATCAGGAACGTCAGGCTCAATGTGCGTGCACTGGAGGGGCTGTTCAATGGCTCGGGAGATCAACTCAGCCTGGGTACTGTACTGCTGGATGAGGATGTTGACACCATTAATGAAAAATTCGCTACACTTAATACCATGCTGGCGGCGTTACCGGACTCTCTTGAAGCTGCACTGGCCCAGGAAGAAAGTTATGAACAACTGGTTGCTGTCGCCTCGGGACTGGATGCACTGTTTGAAGCCCTGGAAGCCGCGCTGAAAAATACTGATTTATACCTGGGATTTAATTCGCTGGACGGAGACTAGATGAGCATAAGGGGGAAGCGCAAACCGAAATCCCCCGAATGAATCCATAATTTCAACCAGGAAAAACCGCCACAGAAAACTTTATGTACCTCAAACGCCGCCAATTCATTGCCTTTGCTTCGGCCCTGCTGGCCAGGCCGGCCACTGCTATCAGCAAGGCTGGTGCCGCACCGTTATTATTGAGTGCGGCATCCGACAGTGACGACCGCCACTGGGTCATCGGCTTTCGCGATCAGGACGGCATGGCCCAACAGGTGTTCAAACACCGTTTGCCTGCACGGGCCCATCATATAGCGGTCCATGAAGGACTGGGACTGTACGTCGTGGTTGCCCGTCGGCCTGATCGTTACCTGTGGGTGGGTGATCTTCACAGCGGTGATCACCTGGCTGAAATCCATGTTCCCAATGACCGTCACCTTTATGGACACGGTGTCTTCAGTGCCGATGGCAGTACCTTTTACACCACCGAAAATGCCTGGCAGTTGGTCAACGGTGACAGCGGCCGGGTCATGGTCTGGCGCGTGGCAAGACAGGGTGAGTCAGTGACCATGACACGTCACGAGGAATATCCCAGCTACGGCGTGGGTCCCCATGAATTGCTGCTGAAACAGCAGGAGAACATTCTTGTTGTCGCCAATGGTGGTATTCGCACTCATCCGGAACAGCCCCGGGAAAAACTCAATATCGAATCCATGCAACCGTCGCTGGCCTATATCGATGCTGCTAACGGGAACCTGCTGGAGCAACATTTCCTGGATGCCGAGTGGCACAAGGCCAGCATTCGCCACCTGGATATGAATGCCGCCGGCCAGGTAGTGATAGGCATGCAATATGAAGGTGAGCCTTTTGACCGTGTGCCCCTGGTCGCCCTTCATGAACAGGGCAGTGCCATCAAGCCATTATGGGCGCCTGAGCCCCAGCAGGGCCAGATGTCACAGTATGTGGGATCGGTACGCTTTGATGCCGACGGTAATTTCTTTGTTGCTACGTGTCCCAGGGGCAATCTCATCACTGTCTGGCGAGCCGACAACGGTGAAATGATACAGTCCCTGCGTTCACGCGATGGCTGTGGTATTTGCGCTGTTGCTGACGGTTTTATCTACACGGCTGGAACTGGTCGTATAAGTCATTATGAACCGGCAAACGACACGATCACCGAGCTGGATACCGGGGCCACCGGCAAGGTCTTCTGGGACAACCACCTGAGTACAGGAAACGCCTGATGAAACAGCTGCTTGCCCTGGTCATACTTTTTACCTCCCTGCCGCTTTTTGCCGCGGAGCAGGATGATCCACTCTTCCAGGAAAAACTGGTGGATCTTGGCCGTGCGCTGTTTTTTGATGTCAGCCTGTCCCGGGACAAAACCCTGGGTTGTGCCTCGTGCCATGATCCTGCGCAGGCATTTATCGATTGGCGCGGTAGCCCTGCAGGCCTTGCCGCTTCGGTCGGTAATGACATGAAGTCACTGGGTGATCGTAATGCCCCGACCCTGGCCTATGCTGCCTTCAGCCCTGAATTTCATCGCAACAGTGAAGGTGAGTATGTGGGTGGCCAGTTCTGGGATGGTCGTGAACCGGACCTGGAAGGCCAGGCAGGCGGGCCTTTCCTAAATGCCCTGGAAATGCAAATGGCCAGCAAGGCCGAAGTGGTCGCCAGGTTGCAGGATCACACCTTGTTCCCGCAGGCCTTCAAGGAACTCTTTGGCGAGGATGTCTTTGACGATGTCGACAAGGCCTACCGGCACATGACCGAAGCCATTGCCGCCCTGGAACGCACTGAGTTTTTCTCACCCTTTGACTCGAAATATGACCGTTACCTGCGTGGTGAATACGAACCCACTGAAGAGGAAGAGCTGGGCATGACCCTGTTTTTCTCCGAGCAGTTCACCAATTGCAACCAGTGTCACCAGTTGAAACCCTTTGCCGAGAGTGCAGGGGAGACTTTTACCAGTTACAAGTACTTCAATGTTGCTACGCCGGTGAACAAGGAATTGCGCAAGGCCAACGGGCTGGGGCTCGACCATATAGATTATGGACTGCTGGAAAATCCCCGCGTTGATGATCCTGCCGAGGCCGGTAAATTCAAGACCCCCACCTTGCGTAACGTTGCATTGACCGCACCGTATATGCATAACGGCGTGTTCAATGACCTGGAGACAGTGGTGCGTTTCTACAACAAGTTCAATGTGCGTGGACCTGCCAGGGATATCAATCCTGATACCGGTGAGCCCTGGGGCGAACCGGAAGTTCCTGAAACTGTGGACCTGGAGAAACTCGAGTCAGCACCGGCCCTGGATGACCGGCGCATCAATGCGCTGGTGGCGTTCATGAAGATGCTGACTGACAAGCGGTATGAACATCTGGTGCAGTAAGAAATATCGATAAAAGGAAAAAGGGATAAAAGGTGTAGGTCGGCATAGGCTCGTAGAGCCGTTTGCCGACGGCTTTGATGAATATTTCGATACAGGGATACAGGGATAAAAGGATAAAAGGATAAAAGGGGGGCTGCCTGTCAGGGCAATTCAAAACGGGCAATCTTCAGGCCTTTTCCCGGATCACTTTCTTCAAACTCTTCTGCCACCGGCAGCCATTCCTGGAAACTGGCATCAGGTAAAACATTGGCAAAGATATCGAGCAGAAAGGCCTTGTCCAGGAATGGACTGTTCAGGACGGCGATGATGGTCGCGCCGGGATTGCACAGCTTCGGTAAGCGCTTGACCAGGCTCTTGTAATCCCGTTCAGCATCAAAGCTGCCCTTTTGCCGCGAGGGCGGATCGATAATCACCAGGTCATAGCGACCAAACTGCTGGATGCGTCCCCAGGATTTGAAGACGTTATGGGGTATTTTCCTGATGGGCATCGGTCCCTGGCCATTGAGCATGTGGTTCTGGTTGCCCCATTCAATACTTGGCTTGCTCATATCCACGTTGGTAACGCTGGTGGCCCCACCGGCCAGGGCGGCAACCGACAGTGCGCAGGTGTAAGCAAACAGGTTTAGGACATTGCAGCCGTCGCTGTGCTCTTTCAGCCAGTCCCGCAGGGGGCCGGTATCGAGAAACAGGCCGACATTCTGCTGTCTGCCCGGACGTACTTCGAAACGCAGTCCCTGTGCCTTGACGATAACCTTTTGCGGAATTTCCCCGAACAGGATGTCGGCAGGTGACTGGTTGATGTAGCGGTGCTGGAGCACGATGGCGGCAACTTCATTGGCGGGCGCAGCTTCCAGGATGAGTGCTTTCAGCGCTTCCGGGTTATCTATTGGTTCCCAGGCGGATATCAGCACGACAGGCCGGAACCAGTCGATACACAGGTTTTCATAGCCGGGATAGCAATGGCCGCGGCCATGAAAGATGCGCCGAGCTTCCGGCTGGAATTCGCTAAAAAAGGTGTGGAGTTTTTCTTTAAGGGGGTTAGGAGTTGTCATCCGCGCCGTAGTACTGCACGCCGATGCGGATGCGGTCACGCCCCTGGGAAAGACGGTGGTTGTTGGTATCGCGCAGGGAGTAGACACAGCCACAATATTCCTGCTGGTAAAAATTTTCACGCTTGCTGATTTCAATCATGCGCTGGGAGCCACCGCCCTTGCGCCAGTTGTAGTCCCAGTATTCCATACCCTCATAGCGGGACGCTGCACGCTTGCCGCAGTCATTGATCTGCGCCATGTTCTTCCAGCGGGAAATGCCCAGGGAAGAAGAAATTACGGGAAAGCCGTGTTCCTGTGCGTAAAGCGCCGTGCGTTCAAAACGCATGTCAAAACACTTGGTGCAGCGCTCGCCTCGCTCGGGCTCCCATTCCAGTCCCTTGACCCGTTCGAACCAGTTGTCCGTGTCGTAGTCAGCATCGATGAACTCGATGCCATGCTTTTCCGCGAAACTGATATTTTCTTCCTTGCGCAGCAGGTATTCACGCTTGGGATGGATATTGGGGTTGTAGAAGAAAATGCTGTAATTGATGCCGGAGGCGTGAATGGCTTCCATGACTTCACCGGAACAGGGAGCACAACAGGAGTGCAGCAGCAGCCTGTCGGCGCCGTTTGGCAATTCGAGTTGAGGTCTGTCGTCTGGATTCATGGAGTCACCGTGTTCAGGGGGCGCTACCCTAGCATATTTTGGCTGATCCGTGGAGGGGGACAGGTTGTGATTGTGCGCGGACGTCAGTTTCTTCGAGGCTAAAGCCGCTTCCTGCAAGGTTTAATGTACCAGGTAGGAAGCGGCTTTAGCCGCGAATGAATTGTCCTGGAATGGCCTGGCTAAGCCTTGTTCAGGAAAGGAAGCGTTTCGGTGACTGCAGGAATATCAGGGAGCCGAAAATGGTGAACAGCACCAGCAACAGCCAGGAAATATTGACCAGGGGATTGTAGACCGAACCATCCGGTGCGGTTTCCGGCTTGGGGCTTGTATCCGCGACAGCTTCGTCATCACCGCCGCCGAAGCTGAAAATGTCTGTGCTTACTGACTGCGGGGCTTGCGGGCGCTCTTCCGGCGGCAGGGCGGTCATTTTCCAGGCTTCCTTCACGGAAAAAGGCAGGTCGGAATAACTGCTGTATTCAGTGTCCGGCAAATCATAGGCATTGGCAAACGCCACGGCACGGCCGATGTCGTTGGCAGGAACCATAATGGCCATGACCAGGGAAAGCAGGAACAGGGCGAGACCTGCCAGCAAGCCCGGTTTGGGCGAAAGTCCGTTATTGAGTCGCATTAATGAATAAATCATGGCCCCCAGGTAAAGCAGGCCGGGTAGCCAGATAAGCAGGCTTCCCGGAGTGAAAATCGAAAAGAATGACATGAGCGTTACACCTTTTTTACAAACTGATGTTTTTTACAGGAACAGTCCTATTGTTATCGTTATAAATACCTGTCCGCAACCCCCTCAGGCCGGTCAAACCGGTTTTGCTGCCTACCAGCCTTCGTCCAGGGGCAGGGCGGGATCGGCAGTGATATTGAGTACGGCACAATGGTGATAGGTGAAGCCGCCTTCGCGAAACCCCGGGTGCTCTTCCATGAACTGCACCACTTGCAGGAAACAGTTTTCACAATCGATATTGGGTACACGTACCTGGGTTTGCTGCGGGCCGGTGCGCCTTTCCTGGTTGGCCCAAAGACCATCGACCAGAACGGGCGGTGCAGGATTTACCACGATCGGGAAGAAATCAGAGCGTGGACCATTTTCGGTGTCCTTCATCACCGGGACAGAATCTTCGGGCAACCAGTTAATGCGCCGGGCAAGTGACACCCGGTAATGACCGGGATGGAAAATGGTTTCCTCGATGGCAATATCCAGCATGCTGCCACCGGTTACCTCGGTGATGCTGCCGGTGCGTGTACCGCCATCAGCCAGGGTGCCGCCGCAAGGGGCCATTTTTTGCGGGTCACCGCGATCATCTTCCTCGATCCAGGAGGCCGGGCTTTCCAGCTTGAAATGAGCCTGGGCGCCAAGGGAGGCCAGGCTGAATAGCGCGGCGGCTACTGCCTTACCCAGGAGTTTTCGGGATGTTGGGTTACAAGTTTTCATAGTTTTCCTTTCACACGTTGGTATTCTGGCTAGCGGTTGTTGGAGGCCTGTATCAGGCACTGGAGTCTGGATTCCGGGCTGGGCCGCATGAAACAGGGGCTGCCCCTGAGTGCTTCCTTGTTCTGCAGTTCAGCGAACATGGCGTTAATGTTGTTATTGATTTCATCATAGCGAGACAGTTGGGCCTCTGCACCACCGGCACGTTCACGTTCCCGGCTGTTGTACTCTTCCATGCGGTTTTGCAATGCAATGCGTTGCTCTTCCAGTTCATCACGCCTGGCATCCAGGGCATTCTGGGCTGCTGTGAGGTCTGCTTCCAGGGATTCACAGCGATCCAGTGCAGCCTGGTCAAAGGAACCGCTGCCACAGTTTTCATTGAAATCATCAACGCTGTCATTGTGGTCAGCCAGGTCATCCTGGTAACGGCGGTTATCCCGTTTGTAACTGTCAGTTTCGCGGTTGATATCCTGTAGTTCGCGGGCAAACCGGTCCCTGGCTGCCAGGCTGGCCTTGACCTCCGACTCGGCACTTCTTGCCTCTGAAAGCAGTTCCCCCAGTTCCACCAGCAAGCGGGACGTGGAGTAGCCTTCATACTGGGCGAAGGTTAATGACGGCAGCAGGCTGGCCAGCGTGGTCACGACGAACAAGATGATGGTGTTGTGTTTCATGTCACGATCTCCTGTAAATAGCCCTATTCATATTTCCTGCGTTCCCAGACATCCCTGAGGTAGACACCGCCGTCCGGCTGGCGGAACTGGCGGCTGTTGGCTTCATTCCTGGCCTGTATCTCTTCAGGCGTCAGGGAAGTCTCGAATTCAGACTCCCAGTGTTCGCGGCGAAAAGGAATGATCTGGGCGTAGGGAATGCCTGCAGGAAGGATACCCGTTATGCCCTTGAGAAAGAAGAATGGCATGGTGCCGGGCAGGTTGTCCTTGTCATTGTCCACAATACCGCTGGTAGTGATAAAGGGCAGTTCAAAGCGGTTGATGGGGTGCACATACAGGGCGCTGTAGCCCTCGGGCAATTCCACGGCCCAGTCTGCCCACCAGGCGAAATGTCTTTCATGGTATCCGGGTGGCGGCACAAACTGTGGCAGGGGTTCGCGATCCAGCAGGAAATTCGGATGCCCGGGGTCCAGTACCCTTGCCTGGATGATGCCGGAGGCATCTTCGAAAAACTCGATATCACAGGGTGTTTTGTAAGTGTAGCCACTGCCCATGACATCAAAGACGGCTGGGCAGGCTTTCCAGGTGGGAATCTTGCCGCCGATATCCGGCATCTCAACATGCTGGTTGGTGGCCGGGTCGCGGGCGAAGCGGTCGGCCTGGCGATACCACTCCGGTATGGTTTTCCGGATGGGCTCGGGTTTGGACGCACTGTCTTCGGTCAGCCAGGGGCGGTTGGAAACAAAGCGAATTTTTTGGGTGTTCATGTCTTTTGCCTATTGGTACTTGCGTCTTTCCCACACATCCCTGAGGTAAACGCCCCCGTCGGGTTGACGGAACCGGGCGCTGTTGGCCTTGTTCTTGGCGCTCATTGCCGGCTGTTCCAGTGAAGTGTCAATCTCGGCCGACCAGTGTTCACGGCAAAAGGGAAAGATCTGGGCATAAGGGGTACCTGCCGGCAGCACACCGGTGAAGCTCTTGAGCACAAAAAACGGCATGGTGCCGGGCAGGTGCACCTTGTCGTTATCGACAATGCCGCCCATGGTCAGAAAGGGCAGTTCAAATCGGTTGAGCGGCTGGGTGTACAGGGCACTGTAACCGGGGGGCAATTCCACCGCCCAGTCCGGCCACCAGGCAAAGTGCCTGGCATGATAGCCCTGGGGTACCGGAAAACGGTCAAGTGGCATGCGCTCAAAGAGAAAGTTCTGGTGCTGCTCATCCAGGACCCGCGCCTGGATGGTGCCGTCCTTGTCCAGGAAAAACTCGATGTCACAGGGCGTCTTGTAAGTGTAGCCACTGCCCATCACATCATAGAGTGCAGGGCAGGCTTTCCAGGTCGGAATCTTGCCGCCGGCATCAGGCAGCTGTGCAAACTCTCCCGTTGCCGGATCCCGGGCGTAGCGGTCGGCCTTGCGATACCAGTCGGGAATGGTTTTCAGGACAGGACCGGGGCGGGAAGGACTGTCCTGGGTAAGCCAGGGGCGGTTGGTAACAAACTTGATTTTTTTCGTGTCCACGCGGCTCAATGTCAGTGGCTGTCTGCAAGCAGTCAGGAATCGGTGTTCCAGGGTTTCCTGGGTGACAGGCAAGAATAAACAGGTAAATCCGGAGCGTCCAGTCCCGCACCAGCGGTTATTGTGAGCCAGTGTCGATCAGCTGGAAGTGATCAGTTACGGTGAACAGCACCCTGTCGCCCGTGATACTGGCGAGCAGGACTGGAGTATGAGCCGTCGCGTGGAACTGAAATTCTGATTTAACCCCTGAAACATTGTGTCCTTGAAACAAAGGCTCTTCCTGCAATGGGAAGAGCCTGCTTTCGTTTGATGATCACCTGTTAACGCCCTTGTCGGGCCTGCAGGGTGATATTGGCCTGCTCTATCAGGTAGGCACGCAAATCCTCGGCACCCTGTGCATCAACCACATTGGCAAAGGACACCATGCCGTTCTGGCTGCGAATGCCATCGATGACAATGGCACTGAACAACTCGGGACTGGCCAGGGCCGGGGACAGCACCAGTTCGGGAAACAGGCCGCGCCTGCCGACACCGCCGGCGTTGCCTGGTGTTTCATGACAGATCCAGCAGTTGTCCTGGTACAGCTCTTCACCCCGGGCGATCTGATCGGCATCAGCCACGGACGGTGGCGGATCCAGTTCCGGCGGTGTGTAGGAAATTTCAGGCGGCAGGGTTTCGTCGGCCCCCAGCTTGAACACCAGCAGACGGGAATAGTCAGGGGCATAGTAATTACTGCTGGAGCGACCCGCGACCACTGCCAGGTACTGCTCGCCTTCGATAGCGTAAGTGACGGGTGCGGCCACGATGCCGGTTTGCGTGTCCAGCGATTGCCAGAGGACGGTACCGTCTTCGGCATCATAGGCTGCAATGCCGTCCTGGTCGCCCTTGAAAACCAGGCCGCGACCGGTGGCCAGCATGCCGGCACTGTTGCCTGGAATACGCCAGCCTTCTTCCTGGGTGACGGGGTTCCATGCGACCATGAAAGTGCCACGAGGCAGGTCGGAAGTGGCATTGGGTCCCAGCTCGGCAAAACCGGCCGCCGGATCGATACCCAGGTTGGAGGTCAGCGGGTCGGGATCAAAGTTACGATCTGCGGCATAGACAAAAGCACTGTTGCTTGACGACATGTAAACCATGCCGGTGTCGGGGTGAAAGGCCATGGGCTGCCAGTTATGGGCACCGCCGGGACCGGGTTGCACGGCGAAGGCGCGACCGGTCTGGTCAAAGCGGGCATCGGGGTTTTCAATGGGACGACCGGTTTCCGGGTCGATGCCAGTGGCCCAGTTGACGGCCGCAAAAGGCTCGGCGGAAATGAATTCGCCGGTGGCGGCATCCAGGACATAAAAGAACCCGTTCTTGGGGGCCTGCATCACTACCTTGCGGTCAACACCGTCCACGGGAATGGTGGCCACCATGATGGGCTGGGTGGCGGTGTAGTCCCAGGTTTCACCCGGTGTGGTCTGGTAATGCCAGACATAGGAGCCATCATCCGGATCCAGCGCGACGATGGAAGACAGGAACAGGTTGTCACCGCCACCAGGACTGCGAATGGCCTGGTTCCAGGGCGAGCCGTTGCCGGTGCCGATATATAAAAGATCCAGCTGTGGATCGTAAGCCATGGAATCCCAGACGGTACCGCCACCGCCCAGCGCCCACCACTCGCCGTTCCAGGTTTCCGCTGCCATGCGCATGGTGTCACTTTCAAAACCGTCTTCCGGGTTACCGGGCACGGTATAGAAACGCCAGAGTATTTCCCCGGTTTCCGAGTCCATGGCCGTGACATAACCCCGGACACCGTATTCAGCGCCACCGTTACCAATAATAACCTTGCCTTTGACGATGCGCGGGGCGCCGGTAATGGTGTAGGACAACTCGCGGGAGACCAGCGTGTCCGTTTCCCAGACCTTGTTGCCGGTGGCCGCATCAATGGCGATCATGCGGCCATCAATGGTGCCCACATAGATCTTGCCATTCCAGGCAGCAGCGCCCCGGTTAACGACATCACAACAGGCGCGTACACCCCAGTCACGGGGCACTTCACTATCAAATTCCCACAGGGCTTCCCCCGTCACTGCATCAAAGGCCCTGACATTGCTCCACGCAGTAGTGACATAAATAACACCGTCTATCACCAGGGGCGTGCTTTCCTGGCCACGTGGAATATTGAAATCGGCATACCAGGACAGGCCTAACTGGTCGACATTGTCCCGGTTGATCAACTCGAGCGGACTGTAATGCTGCTCACCATAGGTGCGGCCGGTGGCCATCCACTGGTCGGGTTCGCGATCAGCCGCCACCAGGCGCTCAAAATTCACGTTGGCGGGGCCAGTATCAATACTGGCAGCAGGACTGGATAGTGTGTCCGGTGAGGCAGGTTGCACAGCCTCTTCTTCAGCGCTGCAGGCAAACAGGAACATAATGGACAATGCGGTTAACAGATTGGTTTTCAAATGGTTTCCCCCTTCCGGAAAGCTGTCGGGCATACCCCGAACCATGATTTCAGTGTAACCTGAACCTGACTTGCTTCACTTAAACGGGCTGTGCTTTTCTGTTACCGGTGCTGTCCCGGCCAGCATCCAGGAAAGGGCCTGGACTTCGCCGATGTTTTATTCGCCCTGAAACAGCGCCCGTTAATTGGGCGCTATGCGCAGTACAGCGAATTCATCACCGTCGGTGAGCACATACAGGTTGTCATCCGGGCCCTGGATGACGTCACGGATACGCTGGTGCAGTTGGCCCAGCAGTTTTTCCCGGCGCAGTTCCTCGTAGTTTTCGTTCAGGACAACACGCTCCAGGGAACCGGTGCGGTTGATCTGCCCGTAACGCACGCTGCCGACAAACAGGTTGCCTTTCCAGGCGGGGAAGGCATCACCGTCGTAAAACATGATGCCGCTGGGGCCAATGGAAGGAATCCAGACGACCTGTGGCTGTTCAATACCACGTTCCACTGGCAGTTCGGAAATCTTTGAACCGTCGTAGTTGCGACCGTAACTGGTGTCGGGCCAGCCGTAGTTGCCACCGGGGACAAGCAGGTTTACTTCGTCTCCCCCATTGGGGCCATGCTCGGCGGCAAAGACGGTGCCGGAAGGATGGACTGTCAGGCCAAGCTGGTCACGGTGACCATAGGAAAAAATGGCCGGGTGAACATCGTCGCGTCCAAGGAAAGGATTGTCTGCGGGAATACTGCCGTCATCGTTCAGGCGCAGGACCTTGCCAAACACGTTGTCGAGTTCCTGGGCCTCGGTGCCGAAAGGTGCACCGGTAGTCATGTAGACGGTGCCATCGTGGGCAAAGGCGATGCGCATGCCGCTGGTGCCGCCAGGTTCGCCGGCAAACAATTCCTCGACGTCTTCCACGCGCCCGTTTTCCCAGCGTCCGCGCATCAGGGTGGGGATACTGGTCTGGTTGTCACCGATTTTTGGTCCGGGTTGGTTGAAGCTGAAGTACAACCAGTGGTTGTTGTCGAAATCAGGATGCAGGGCCAGGTCATGCAGGCCGCCATTGCGATAGGGCGTTGGAGCAGGCATTCCCGGAACCGGGGTCGGGTCGAGCCTGGCGTTCGGACCGGTAGCATCATGAATAATGCGCAGGTTGCCGCCACGTTCGGAGACCAGCAGGTCATCATCTGGCAGGAAGGCCAGACTGAAGGATCGTGGCAGCCCCTTGGCCAGGAGTGTCACTTCAATATTGTGTTGCTCTGCCGTGTCAAAAACGTATGGCGTTTCTTCCAGCGTGTAGGCAGCAATGCCGATAGGTGGTTCTTCAGCGGCGTGTACAGTGCCTGCCAGCAAGCCAAGACCAAGAAAAGTAGTGGTGCAGAAATAACTGAGTCGCATAGCGCTCATCCCCCGGGTTGTTGTTTTATTCGGGTTATCCCCGATATGGTTTTCTAGTCAGCGTCTGTATTGAATACATCGTTCAACAGGGCAACCACAGCCATGCGGCCTTCAGCTGATGCCCAGCGTCCCGGTCGGGTGCTTTCCTCTACCGGTGCCCGAGCCAGATCAAGTGGTGTGTTGCCTTCAGCATCTTCAATCGTGGGATCCGCGCCGTGTTCAACCAGGTGGCGGGCAACCTTGTCCCAGCCCAGTTCGGCAGCTGAATGCAGTGGTGTACGGCCTTCGTTGTCTTTCCAGGCGATATAGGTATCCAGTTTTGCCGTCAGGGTATGGCTGTCGTTAACCTGGGCATTTATGTCGGCCCCGGCGTCCAGCAGCATGTCGATGGTTCTGATGGCTCGTTCCTGGATGTCATCTCCCGTGGAACCGGTGGGACCACGACCATTGCCACTCATGCCGGCTGCATACATCAGCGGAGTCAGCCTGAAGACATTGCGCAGGTCGACTTCGGCACCATTGGCCAGCAGGATTTCAATCGCCTCGTAGTCATGAGTAAACACGGCCACGTGCAAGGCCGCTGTACCGCCACGCATGTCGTAGTCGGCAAAACGACCACGGCCAGGGCCGTTGGGACGCATGCGGGTGAGCTGGTGATTGACATCAACGCCCATGTCGATGAGACGGCGCGCAATGTCCAGTGCAGAGGTATTGAGTTCACTATTGGCCAGGGGATTGAACGAATCGCCGAAGCCGCCAAATGAACGGGGCACAAAGGAGTTCATGTCGATGGCCATGTAAAGGGGGGTGCGACCCGTCATGTCCCAGACATCCACCTTGGCACCCTGGTCAATCAGGTACATGGCAATATCAAAACTCTTGTTGTCGATGGCATTGATCAGCGGGGTCACGCCATCCGGGTTTGGCTGGTTAATATCGGCACCGGCTTCCACGATGGCAACCGCACAGCGGTAACAGCCGGAACGGGTGGCATACAGCAGGGCGGTCAGGCCACCGGTGGGGCGAAACTGGGCACGTGGTTCCGAGGTCATCTGCCTGGGCCAGTCGTCATGAACTGCCTTGACAGAAACATCGGCACCCTCGGCAACCAGTAATTCGGCAACATCAGGATTGTTCTCGGCAGCTGCCCACATCAGGGCGGTCTGGCCGCGAAAACTTTCTATGGCATTCACATTAGCGCCTGCATCGATGAGCATGCGCGCGATGTCCAGGTTGCCGATGTAGGAAGCCAGCATCAGGGCCGTCTGGTTGTCCAGGCTCGGGGAGTCCGGATCAGCGCCTGCTTCGAGCAGTGTGCGAACCAGTTCGGCATCATCCAGCTTGACTGCTTCAGCCAGTGGTGAGGAGCCGTACATGTTGGTCACATCAGCGTCGGCACCGGCCTCGAGCAGGGCGTCAACGAGTTCATGTTCCACCTTGTAGGTAGCCCACATCAGGGCCGTGGCACCATCGGGTTCAGTGGCATGGACATCGGCGCCGTCGGCAATGGCAGCCAGGGCATCATCGTTACGACCGTCACGTATCAGGTCGATGAGGGAATCCTGGGCCGAAACAACACAGGTGAACGTCGCCGCCATAGCCAGGACAAGAATTCTACCCAGACGTGTAGGCCGGAAATGACCGCAGGTCATCTCCGGCATAATGTTTTTGAGAAAACGGGAGACATTACTTGCCGGAGATTGCTGCGCAATTTCCGGCCTACAAGAATTCAAGGAAAAATTGGTTTTCATGTTAAACCACATTGCCTCCAAAGTGGGTGTAGTGCTCCCATAGTCCTTTGGCTGCGTCATAAAGAAACTGGTAGGGATCATTGAACTTGCGGTCAATTTCATCCATGACACCTGCCTCCAGGATATCCTGGGCACTGCGACCATTGTTGACCAGTGTCGAGCAGCGTTCCCACAGGTGCCACATCATGTCACGTTCGGCCTGGTATTCGGCCATGTTCATGACCGGGCCGTAGGCCGGCACGATCAGGGTGTCCGCGTTGGCCACTTCCAGCAGATCATCCATGGCATCCACACGACCGCCAAGCCAGCCACCGGCATACCAGTCCAGGGCGGGATCACGCAATGGTGAGGCAACATCGCCAACCGCTAGGACATTGGCATCACGCAGGAACACGTAGGCATCACCGCGGGTATGGGCTTCCAGCAGGTAGCCGGACTCGATGCTTTCGCCGCCCAGGCTCAGGGCTTCCTTTTCACGGTAAGTGTGGGTGGGCCTGCCTACTTCGGGCAGGGCCGGTACCCAGCGATCCTCGGCGGGAATGTAGTAATCCGACGACAACCACTGGCGAGTGATTTCATGGGCATAAATAGTGGCGCCGGCTTCCCCGAACAGGGCGTTGCCGCCGGACTGGTCGGCATGATAATGCGTGTTGAACAGGGTACGGACAGGCGCATCACCCAGGGTCAGTTGCACGGAGGGGGCCATGGCTGTCGAGCCGCTGTCGACGAGCAGCAGTCCTTCATCTGTAGTCAATA
>Ga0181558_10001077_pt1 | contig 25970 bp, 22 predicted proteins | sample 011ome_22_FD_133754 | JGI IMG/M metagenome (GOLD analysis project Ga0181558, IMG submission 133754) | Coastal salt marsh microbial communities from the Groves Creek Marsh, Skidaway Island, Georgia - 011507BT metaG (megahit assembly) | ecosystem: Environmental > Aquatic > Marine > Intertidal...
AAAAGTGGGATTGGAAGTGGTGGGTCTGCATTGGTTGATGGCAGAGACCGAGGGACTCCACCTTACCCATACCGATCCATCGATTCTGGATGCGACCAAGGATTACCTCATTCACCTCGGCAAGCTGACTGCGAGAATGAATGGCTCCATCCTCGTATTGGGAAGCCCTCAACAGCGGAACCTCCTGCCGGGAGTTTCTTATGAAGAAGCATTTGAACGGGCAGTATCGCTCATGCAGGAAGTTTGTCTGGAGATCGAGGGAGATGGGGTGGCTTTTGCGATTGAACCGCTGGCCAAGGTGGAGACCGATTTTCTTAGTTCCTGCGAACAGGGAAGAGATTTTGTTCGGGCGGTGAACCACCCGGCTTGCGGATTACACCTCGATGTCAAGGCGATGACCGCCGAACCTCACGGCGTCTGCTATGCCATTGGTGAATATCATGCGGACTGCATTCACTTCCACGCCAACGACTCCAATCTGCGCGGGCCTGGACAGGGTCCCACCGATATAAATGAGGTTGCCCGCACCCTACATAGCACCAGCTACCAAGGGTGGGTCTCGGTGGAAGCCTTTGATTATTTCCCAAATCCGCAGGAATGTGCCCATATTTCTCTGAAAAACCTTAGGCAGGCATTTGCGGACTCGTCTAACTAGTATTGACATCTCTATGCCCTGTCCCAAGTTAAATCATCTAACATGCCCCAAAAGTCCCTGCTTTGCGTTTTGCTCTTTTTAACCCGGGTATCCTTAGCTTGGGCAAATACCTATGTTTGGACTGATGTAAACGGACAGAAAATTGAGGCCGACTTTGTGAGGGCAGATAACCGCTCGGTGACGATCTCGATGGAGGGACAGGAGCTTGATCTCCCCTTAGATTCGCTCAGTGCCTTCTCCAAGGCCCTTGCGATCAAACTCCGATCCCAGCAACCCACCGCAACCCCCACTAAGACAACGAATTTGCACAATTGGAAAGACCTACAAGGCAGGGTGATCCGGGCAGAGTTTGTCAATGCCACAGCCACTGCCGTACAGGTCTCATGGAATGGGCAACCCTTTGTTCTCCCCATGGCTAACCTGAGCGAGGAATCAAAGCAACTGGCACGACGACTCTCCCCTCCACCGCCATCTTTGCCCCCCCCCGCACCAATGGTAGCAGAAAAGACTCAGCCAACCCCTGCTCCTCCAACTCCGCAAATGAAACCGACAGATCCGGACGGCCCACTTGACCTCGATGCCATACAGGTGTGGATGAGCGACGACGGGCGCCCTCTGCGGGCAAAATTTATCGATTTTGATGGAGAACAGCTCGAACTCCTTGTTGGCCAGGATCGCAGTATAAATCTTGGTATTTCTGACCTGGATAAGAAATCCGTTAAACTTGCGGAGAAACTCGGTGAACTGAATGATCAAAGAAAGAAGAAACTCGAAGCTTTTGCCAAACAAAGACAAAAGATGAAAGTCCCAGTGGTCACTGCGGGTGATCTCCAAAAAACTCACTCTTTCGAAAACACTGAAGGAACCACCATATCAGCTATCTTTATTGATGCCGATAATGACGGTGCCATCCTCCAGCTAAATGGCCGTTCAACCCCAGTTGAATTACCCTGGAGTAAGTTTAGTACTTCCTCACAAGCCCTCATTGAAGCACTAAGAAGAAAGGCAAAACAGCTCAAGCCTGCTGTAACCAGTGTACCCGCGAAAGGTTCAAAACTTGGACACTTCGCCAATGGTTCTTTTAAGGGCTACAACACAGTCATTCAGACCGAGAAATTCGATGCAGCCCTAAGTTCCAGTGGTGCCTCGGTTAAAATTTGGCTCAAAAACAGCAAAGACCCTTCCAAAACACCCAAAACCTTTGGAATCGGGTTTGGCACAAGGTACACCGATAAAAGCAATCCTGAAAAATTGCGCAGAAGATCACGGGTTATCACTGGTTTTGAAAACCCACCCGAACCATCGATGAAGAGAGACCATACCACAGTGACCGGCACTTTTAACAATGGTGGAAAATTCCAGTACGACATAGAGGTGAACGATAATGGACTTCTCATTTGGTCAAAAATGACAGATCCGTCCGGAGAATATCAACCGACAAGTATTCGCATTGGGGTGTCCGTCCCCGGAATTGTTCCAAATTCCAAAAATGCGACTATGCCACAAATCCAGTCCATCGTTGGGGATGCCAGTTTCTACATCGACCCTGTTTCCGGCTCAAGACGGCAGTATCCGTTCGATGAAAAATGGGCAATTACCAACACCAAGTATAAAGGAAAAGCATTTAATGGCATGAAAGCATTCACAGTGATGGGGTCTCCCTATGGTAACAAAATTTCCTTCATGCCCGCAGGTTCAGGAATGAGTTTCTCCCGTGATGTGGCCTATGGAAAAACTTTTCCTTTCCAGGGGTTATCACTTCAATACGCCAATGGATCCTCCCCCCGCTCAATCCCTAAAAATAAAGCCTTGAAAGTAATTATTTCTGGGCAGTAAAAATGATTGGTACCGGCGGAGGGACTTGAACCCACGACCAAAAGATTAAGAGTCTCCTGCTCTACCAACTGAGCTACGCCGGCATCAGTTTAAGATTCACACGATAAAAGGATTTAGCAAACGGTCAAGTTGGGAATAAGCCCCCACTTGTGGCGGATCTATTCCAAGGCAAACTTGATTTGTACCTCAACTGTGGTGATTAGGCCCTGAGGTGCCTGCACGGGAACACTGGCACTTTCGGCATGGAGGGCATCGGCCATCATCATTCTACGGTGTGGTTGGGGGTGGTGAGAATACTGAATTTCCTGAATCGTGATCGGTTGGCCCACCTCGGCATCGAGTGGCTCGGTAAGGGTTTCAGCACGGGAAACTGCATCCTTCACCGCCCTCCTTCGAGCTTCATCTTTCTGCTCGGATGGATCAGAAATCGTAAATTCCAGAGACTGAAAATTGTTTCCTCCCGCTTCGATGGCCGCCTGCATCACCTCTCCCACTTTATCAAGATCGTGAATTTTAACCATCAGGGTATTTGAAACCTGAAAACCAACAATAAGGGGGGGCAGGTTCTTTCTGTACTCACGCTGGGGAGTAAGGTTGAAATTAGTGGTTTCTATATCTTTTTCCTCAATGCCTTCCCTTTCTAAGTTCTCAAGAATCTTTTCCATACTTCGGTTATTGGAAGCGGTGGCAAACTGGGCAGTCTTGGCGGTGGAGATTACGCCCAACCTAAGAATGGCCAGATCAGGGGCAGATTCCGCTACACCGAGGCCTTTCACGGAAACCCACCTTTCATCCACTTCATGCCCAAGGGCAGGAAGAAGAGAAAGGCACAGAGAACTGGAAAAAATTAAAGTGCGAATTTTCATTAAGGAACATCAACATCCCAGGAGATTTCTTTGCGAGTAATTTTTCCAGTTTTTAATTCTTTTCTTTGAATAGTAAGGATACGGTCTGCGTTGTTCTGACCGATTACTTTATACTCAAACCCCCACCCACCAAAGGTATAATCTCTAGGCTTACCTGTGAGATTATGAAAGAATTTTTGCGGACCGTTAAATTGTTCGACTTCAATGGCGTAAGAGGAAGTAAGAGGTTTCTCCATCATATTGGTTATTTGATAGGGAGTGCCACCATACTTAAAATCCTTAATCACCAAATATGCCAACGGTTTGGTCAAAGCACTAAAATTTTGAGCCTCTTGTTTAATATTAATCGATTGAAGTAAAATTCGTTTATTTGGATCACTCGCAGAGCATGGGATAAACCTTGGTTTCCCGGTCTTTGCGTGCCTCATTTCTTTGTATGGCTGACGAATGTTGAAAATGTAACGAGGGTAAGCCTTGGTTCCATAGTCATAATTCTCCAAATCTTCCAGAACTGCTTTCTTAGTCCCTTCCCAGGAGAACATACGAAAACGTGAAGGAACCCTTTCAAATTTTGTACAAATCAAACCGAACGGGTCCTTGTCGTAGTCAGAAATGACCATTTCCCGAGGATCTGGCAGTTTTTGTTCAACAGTATTTACATTATCTTTAGAGACGACTATTGACTCCTCAGTACGCGGATCCATCTGAACAGGAGGAAGCGGATCAAAAGGAACTTTATTCACCTCAACTGGCTTGGCGAACTCTACAGCAGATAGCTTTTCTTCCTCAGAATCTTTGGTACTAGCCGTAGCTTCCTCTTTAATCTGGGTGATTGAGTCTATTTCCTCCGAATCTTCGCCCGATAGGAATTGGACTGCACTATCTTTGAAAATGACAAAGCAAAGAAAAGCAATCCAAAGCAGGATAACGATGAGAAGAAATTTCTTCATTGCAAATTGTACTTAGGCAGGACTCCTCTTTTTGGCAAGTGCATCTGGGCAATCGGATCCTAGTTCCGTGCTGGTATTTTATATTTGTTAAACCACAACTTGAGTAATTCCACAGGTAGTCCGACCACATTGGAAAAAGAACCTTCGTATCGATCGACAATCAGGTGAGACATGGTTTGAATAGCATACCCGCCGGCTTTATCCAGGGGATCGACTGCCCGGTAGTACTCCTGAATTATGGATTCATCGAGTTCATGAAAATAAACCTCACTGGTCACAACCTCCACATCCCCTACACCATGTTTCAGGTTGATCAGACAGACTCCGGTATGCACCTGATGTGCCTTGGCCGAAAGTTCCCACAACATATCCTTTGCATCAGCCATCGAGGAAGGCTTACCAAAAATCTTCTCCGCCAGAGCCACGGTGGTATCCGCGCCCAAAACCCATGCATCTGGATAATCTCGTGCAACCTGCCCGGCCTTAATCTTTGCATTTTCCAAGACCATCGGACGCACGCCGTCCGGGTGAGCGGTTAATTCCTCCGCATGCGATGTGATAATTTTAAAGTCCTGAATCAATTGACCAAGAAGTTCTTTTCTTCTTGGTGAACCGGAGGCCAAAATAAAGGAATCAACTGGGTTCAGGGTCGCTTTTTGGGGATAGGTGGACATAATATACTTCTTTCCATGGTACCCTATCGAATTAGTTCAGCGAAATGAAGATTGGAATTGCCCAAATTAATTCCATAGTGGGTGACCTTGCCGGAAACCTCCGGCTTGCCTGCGATGCTTATGCCCAATTGATCGAAGAAGGAGCCGATCTGATCGTTTTCCCCGAACTCGCCCTTTGCGGATATCCCCCGCGGGATTTGCTCCTCAAAAAGCGTTTTGGAAAGGACTGCCGCAAGGTCCTGGATGAGTTTGCTGGGCAGACCGGCCCCTGCCCGGCCCTAATCGGATTTCCTCAGCAGGCAGACGAAATAGGCAGGGAACCATTTTTCAATGCCGCCGCACTCTGTGTAGATGGCATCGTCACCCAGGTCTTTCAGAAAAGACTCCTGCCCACCTACGATGTGTTTGATGAGGACCGGTATTTTGCCTCCGGTCAGGCTCCATTCTCCTTCCTTCATCTGGGTAAAAAAATTGCTGTCACGATCTGCGAAGACATTTGGAACCTCGACCAAAACCTGCATTGCAGCGATCCGCTGGAAGAAATCCACACCCTTAAGCCCGAGCTGCTGATCAATCTCTCTGCCAGCCCGTGGCACCACCAAAAAAAGAGCCAAAGAAAGGAGCTCCTCCACAGGGTAGTCGAAAAACTGAAGTGCCCCCTGCTCTATGTCAATGCGGTCGGAGGTAACGATGAACTGATCTTTGATGGTTCCTCCATCGCTCTCTCTGCCCATGGCGAAAGCATTGGGCAGGCACCTTCCTTTGAGCCTTCCTGCTCGGTTTTCGACATGAATTCCAGCCCAGCATCGATGGAAAAGGAAGCTGAACTTGAGATCGAATCCATCCGCCAGGCTCTGGTTCTCGGCCTGCGCGACTATGCCCATAAGAGCGGATTTAAAAAAGGACTGGTCGGGCTAAGCGGAGGGATTGATTCCGCGGTCACCGCCGCCCTCGCGGTGGAGGCACTGGGAAAAGATAATGTGATCGGTATTAGTCTGCCCTCCGCTATTTCCAGCAACCACAGCCGGGACGACGCAAGGGCACTCGCCCAAAACCTAGGTATTGCCTACCACACCCTGCCCATCCAGAAGATCGTCGACTCCGCAGAGCACGAACTCGCCCCCCTCTTTGCCGGAATGGATGCCGATGTGACGGAGGAAAACCTGCAGGCCCGCAGCCGGGCTCTTTTACTAATGGCGGTATCCAACAAGCTGGGTACCCTCCTTCTGACTACCGGAAACAAAAGCGAACTGGCGGTGGGGTACTGCACACTCTACGGGGATATGTGCGGCGGACTGGCAGTAATTTCCGACCTTCCCAAAACCATGGTATTTGCTCTAGCTAACCACCTGAACCGAAACGAGGAAGTCATTCCCCAAAACACCATCCAAAAACCACCCTCCGCAGAACTTCGTCCGGACCAAAAAGACAGTGATTCCCTACCCGACTACGAAGTATTGGATGGCATTCTACATGGATATGTGGAGCAGGGACTCTCCATTGACGCCCTCATTGGCGAAGGATTCAAAGAGGCGACGGTGCGGAAAATCGTTTCCTTGGTCGACCGCAATGAATACAAGCGTAAACAGGCAGCCCCGGGCCTCAAGGTCACTCCACTTGCTTTTGGTATCGGCCGGCGCATGCCTATCGTTCAAAAATACTCCAATTAGAAAATTTCCATCATGAACACATCTGAATCTCTCTTCGAACGTGCCAAAAAACTGATTCCCGGTGGGGTCAATTCCCCGGTGCGGGCCTTCCGCTCGGTGGGCGGCACCCCCTTTTTCACCCAAAAGGCCTCGGGTAGCCTCCTGACCACTGCAGACGGGAAGGAACTGATCGACTATGTTTGCACCTGGGGTCCGGCAATCCACGGCCACGACCACCCGGTGATCCGGGAGGCCATTGCAGATGCCTTGTCTCAGGGGACCAGCTTTGGTACACCCGGCCCGCTGGAAGTTGAAATGGCCGAGCTGATTGTGGAACTCGTACCCTCGGTTGAGAAGGTGCGGATGTGCAACAGCGGGACGGAGGCCACAATGTCGGCAATCCGCCTGGCCCGCGGCTACACCAGGCGCGATAAAATCATCAAATTTGCCGGTTGTTACCATGGACATGTCGACAGCTTGCTAGTCAAAGCAGGCTCCGGTGCCCTCACCCTCGGCAACCCAGACAGTGCCGGAGTGCCCGCCTCCCTCGCTGCTGAAACCATCGTTCTTCCCTACAACGACCTCGATGCGGTTGCTGATGCCTTGACATCATCCCCCGGCGAGGTAGCCGCCCTCATCGTCGAACCCTACCCAGCAAACTGTGGACTGATCCTCCCCCTTCCCGGCTACCTTGAGGGACTCCGTAAACTTTGCTCCGAACACGGGGTGGTGCTGATTTTTGATGAGGTCATGACCGGATTCCGGTTAACCTCCGGTGGTGTCCAAAAACTAACCGGAATCACTCCGGATCTCACCGCCTTGGGCAAAATCATCGGAGGAGGTCTGCCCGTTGGTGCCTTCGGAGGAAAAGAGGAAATCATGAACCACCTCGCCCCCCTTGGGCCCGTCTACCAGGCGGGCACTTTGAGTGGAAACCCCCTGGCTATGGCCGCAGGGATTGCATCACTGAAATTATTAAAGAAGACCAATCCCTACGACCGGCTGGATTGCATGGGACAACAGCTTGCGCGCGGCTTGATCAGCATGGCCAAAGACCGTGGGATCCCACTGCAGGTACCCCAGATAGGCTCGATGTATTGTTTGTTCTTCACCGACGAACCGGTCACCGAATTTGAACAGGCGGTCAGAGCAATGCATGAGCATTTCAATGCCTTTTTCCATCATTGTTTAGAAAACGGACTGTATTTACCTCCTTCCTCCTACGAGACCTGCTTTATCAGCACCGCTCATGATTCCGACACCTTGGAGAAAACCCTCGATATTTTTCAAAGAGCATTTTCCTCTTTTCATTGACCTCATCGATTGAATACAAAGATTAATTGATATCCGATGAATTTTAAATTTTTCTGTTTCCTTACTCCGTTGTTTTACTTCGGCAATGCCGTCCTCTTTGCCGAGGATAATGGAAGAATTCCCTTTTATGAGGACTACTTTGAAGACGGGGACCTTGGAAGCTACCTCACCGAGGCGCAGAAATTTCTATCGGATCAGCCCAACTCCCCTGAATCGGCCCGAGTGGCTTTGGACTACCTCATGATGAGCAAAGCGGCCGAGAATATCAATGCAGTCAAGGAGGCCACCAACCTGTTAATGTTTGATTATCTCGGAAGCCTGCCCAGTCTATTTTTCCTCAGTTCTTTCGATGCTGGCTCTCCTCGGCTCAACCAATTACTCCTCGCCAAAACCGAAGAGAACGACCCGCACGATGCCAATTTCTCCAAAAGATTCTGTGAAACTTTAAACCTGTTGGGCCGCCTGCATGGTCCAAAATTGTTTTACGATCCATCCCTGTGCATCCGTGCCTACCTAATCAGCAAGCATGCAAAACAGACTGAGATTACCGACATCCTCACCCAAGCCCTTACCGAACTCAAAGAAAATGCCAGTTATGCAGACCTGATTGAATTAATCACTTCGGACCGCTCCCCTCTTGACCAAGTTATTGAACTTTCCAAAGTTTCTCATCCCGATTCGGATTACTGCTTAAAATTCTTCTCCGCCCTTCTCGAGGAGGGCCAGTTAAACTCTTCCCAGATTGTCGAGTTGCAGATCAACCGTACCCTCTTTTCCCCCGATCCGAATCCCCACAAGGCACAGGACCTGATTTCTCGACTGCCCAATGAAATGGCCAAGTCGACCAAGTACCAAGTATTTATTGCTTTCGCTCAGGCAATTCTCGAAAACCGGGACTCCACTCTTGATACCCTCAAATATGCCCAGTCCACACCCAATGGAGAAGACGGCCAGGCATGGGCCGCCACCGCAAAATCCTTTGCAGATGGGATAGAATTTGAGGAAAGCCGTAAAAAACTTCTCCTCTCCCAGTTCGAAAAGGTATTTACCGAAATTATCAAACCCCGGGATGCCCTCTATGTAAGGTTTGCCTTGAAAGGTGACCAACAGGGTGAAAAAGGACATCTCAATGGACACATTGCCGTTTCTGTAAAATCCAAACACTTCGAATTCCACGCCCATCGTGGAGATACTCCCTTTTTTGCTTACCGGACTGATGCAAATTCCAGTGCCCTCTTTCTCGAAGGCATGGAAGATGGAAGGAGCTTTCGTTTTGCCGAACCCGGAGCTTACCCCGTTCCCACTATCGATATCCAGCGGGACCGTGAACGGGGTTCATTCAATTACAGCTTCAACCTCAATTTCAGTAAGGATATGGAGGACCTTCTTAGCCAAAGCTTAAAAATAGTGGACAACTCCTATCTTTCAACAGATACGGGCAGGGAAGTTTTGCTCAACCACCTGATGACCAAAAAGGGCTTGTGGTTAACTCCACCGGCCGCCACCGAGACCGGCACGCAGTTCCAGATGAACAGCCTGCAAAATGATACCCCCACCCCTAAGCCATCGAGTTTACACATCGAATTATCCGGTGACTTGACCGAGCTTCAAGTTGGAGCTCTCCACATTAAGAAAATCAACCGCGGTTCAGAGGATGTGCTCAAGGACATGCCGGCCTGGCCCTCAGCCAAAATCACCGACAAGGACAATTTCGATTTCCAACTCCTTATGCAGGCAGTTGGTCAGATTACAAAGCGCTAACCCCCCCAACTTCCGGTGAGGGGTGGCTTAAATCCCTTTGCCGCGAAGAGAGGCTTCCAGTTGGCGCTGAAATTCCATCAGGTCGTCTTCGGATGGCTTGTATCCCTCCTGTCCACCGGACATTCCGAGCCGGCCAAACTGGTCGATAGTCCAGCTCTTGGATATCCCATCGGAAAAGACAACCGATCCGCTGGCCATTGCACCAGGTGGAACCACTGTATCGACCTCCACCTGCACACCTCCCACGCTTTCTGCCTCATCCAATTCTGCACTGGTGTCTTCCAATGCCACCGCCTCGTCCTCATCCTTTGCGGGAGTAGCTTCCTCGAGATCGACGAGAGAAAGGTCTAGGTCATCCACTAGAAAACGTACATCCATGTAGGTCATCACGATGCCAAATTCAGAATCCAGCTTTTTTTGGAGCTCGGACAATCCCATTCCATCAGCCACCCAACGGGTGATCTCTCTTTTCTGCTCCTCGGTGGGAACGTTAGCGGTTGGGGAGGTGGAAGAATCATCACCTGCACCATTCGGTTGAATATCGTCAATCATGCCTTGCGGTAATAGGAAGAATCAGCGGCTATTACAAGCACGCAAATTGAAGAGACAAGAAACTATTCCATGGATTGGGAGAGTTGCTCCCTCAAAATTTCGACCGAATGCTTGATAGAGTTGTCTTGGTCCATCATGTTCTCAACCGTCTTACAGGCGTGGATTACCGTACCATGATCCCTCCCGCCAAAGGCACTGCCAATTTCCTGAAGGGAGTGCTCGGTGAGCATTCTTGAAAGATACATCGCAACCTGCCGAGGAAAGGCAATGTTCGCGGGACGTCTCCTCGAAAGCATGTCAGCCATTCTCAAGTGGTAATAATCAACCACCTTCTTTTGAATGGTTTCCATGGTGATACGGCTCAAGTTTTCCTCCCGAAGGATATCGCGCAACAAGCGCTGCACGGTGTCAAGGTCCGCTTTTTTGCGGGTTAGCCCGACATAGCCAGCCACTCGGGTAAGTGCCCCCTCCATTCTACGGACATTCCGTGAGATATTTTTGGCTAAAAACTCGAGAATTTCCGGCTCAATGGTGATCCCCATGGTAATCGCCTTGCGGGAAAGGATGGCAACACGGGTTTCAAGATCAGGTGCCTGAATATCAGTGACCAACCCCCACTGAAAACGCGAAAGTAAGCGGCTCTCGATTTTGTCGATCTCCCCGGCTGGGCGGTCACTGGTCAGGAAAATTTGACGCTGGGCCTCATAAATTTCATTGAATGTGTGAAAGAACTCTTCTTGGATACGCTCCTTGCCGGCGAGAAACTGGATATCGTCAATCAGCAGATAATCCACACTGCGGTAACGGGAGCGAAACTTGGTCAGGGTGTTTTCCTGAATGGCCCGGATAAACTCATTGGTAAACTTCTCGCAGGAGACATAGGCGATCCGGCAGGCAGGGTTGCGGTTGAGTGCCTGGTGGGCAACCGCGTGCATGAGGTGAGTCTTCCCCAACCCCGTCTCCCCGTATAGAAATAAGGGGTTGTAGGCATGGGCTGGTGCGTTGGAAATAGCGACACAGGCCGCATGAGCCAGTTCACTTCCGGGACCGACTATGAAATTATTGAACGTATTCTTAGGATTAATGCCAAGGGAGCGTCCGTTGAGGGAAGGGCCGCTAACCCGTGCCGAGGGGGTTTTTCCGGTTTTGCCACTTTTGAGACGGTTATCAGGTTGGGCATCGTCATCGTCGAAAGCACCAAGCAATTCAACCGTGAAAGGATGGCCGACGAGACGGTCCGCTTCCTGACGGATCACATCGAGGTAGTTGTCACGAATCCAAATGGCGGAGAATTCATTCGGGGTGATAAGTTCGCAACCATCCTCGTCGAGGCGGCCCACTCGGATGTTATCAAACCAGACACGGAAGGTATCGGCAGGAATGACCTCAAGGAGGTTGTCTCGGAGAGAGCTCCAGAAGGTTTCAGGGGTGGCAGTTAATTCAGTCATAGGGTCCGAAATCTGAGTTTTATTCACAGGGTTTGCAGATCTCCCTAAAACCATTGATTACTAGTAAGTTCCAAAATTTTTTACACTCAGATTGCCAAAATGAAAGGAGGTTTAAGCAGTCAAGTTGAAAAATTCTTAAAAGATTAATCTTCAAGGGTTTGGGGATTTTTTGTTAAGGGGTAAAGGGGAACTCCTTAGGGGTGGAGTTGTTTGGGTCGAGGGTCTTTTTTGAACCACTTTGCCAAGTTAACCAAGAAAAAAATTCCTCAAAAACGGCAAAGTTTCTCACAACTTATTCACATCGATTCGTAAGTAAGTTTTTGGACATTTTTAGGTTGCCAAAAATGGATTCCCACCCTGTTTCGCAAGCACACTGATTTTGGGGGACTTATACAAAACTGAAACCCAAATTTTACCTAAGAATTGCTTTGCTTCGCCATTTTTTGCAGCAATTTTTCATTGAAGTCCGTGGCTGAATCGTGGCCCAAATTTCTTGCCGCCTGAACCATAGCAGCCACCTCGACCAACCGTGCCATATCCCGTCCTGGGCGCAGGGGAATTTCCATGTGGGGTATTTGAGCACCCAAAATCCCGAAGGTTTTTCGATCTAAACCTGTGCGATCTATCTCAATTTCATTGGCTCCCTCCACAAAGGTGACCACCAATTCGATCTTCTTTTCGAGCCTGACAAATCGGATACCAAACAATTCCTCGACATTAATAATGCCTATGCCGCGGCACTCCATGAACCCACGGCTTACCTCATCGCAAAAACCTACCGGTGTATGATCGCTGAGCAGCTTGATTCTCACCAAATCATCCGCCACCAGACTATGTCCCCTCTCCAGCAGGGCAAGGGCGGCTTCACTTTTCCCTGCCCCACTGTCCCCGCGGACCAGCGTGCCGATGCCACGGATGTCCATCAATGTACCATGACAGGTGGTGATGGGGGCAAACCGTTCTTCCAGCAGCACCGTGACTTCGGTGGTAAACGCCTTGGATGTAAGGGTGGTTCGGAAGACTGGCACTCCTTGGGTTTCAAAAACCTCAATCATTTCAGGAGTGGGGGCAAGGTTTCTCGAGATGATCACACAGGGTATTTTTTTGCCGGCCATTTTTTCGAGAATTTTCATCCTCAGTTCCGGTTTCTGTTCCCTGAAATAACCCATCTCCCCTGCTCCGAAGAGCTGGACTCTTTTATGGGCAAAATATTTAAAATACCCAGTCACCGCGAGAGCCGGGCGATTAATACTGCGCTCCCGGATGGTGCTTCTCGATAAGGTCTTAGGGTGGGTGACGAGTCTCAGCAGAAGGCGCTCCTGATACTTCTCGTAGAATTCTCGAACGGATATACTCTCAACATATTCGGGTAAGGCTGACTGGGTCATAGGGCAAGTGGGGGTCTGTTTATATTACGCCTGAAAATCATGGCCGAGGTATTTTTCGCGGGTCTCGGGGTCAGAAAGCAGAAACTCGGCATCGCCATGGGCCAGTACCGCACCTTCGTAGAGGAGGTAGGCACGGTCGACTGCACGAAGGGTTTCGCGGACGTTATGGTCAGTCACAAAAATCCCCATTCCCTGCTTTTTCAGATCAGTAATGATCGAGGTCACCTCACTCACACTGATGGGATCGACCCCACTGAAAGGCTCATCAAGGAGGAGAAATTTTGGCTTCAGGACCAAAGCCCGGGTGATCTCCAGCCTTCGTCTCTCTCCCCCGCTAAGAGTAAATGCCTTTTGCCTGGCCAGGCTCGTTAGCTTCAGTTCGGCCAGACGATGCTCAATGATATCCCTCTCCTCTTTTTTACTCACTCCCAGGGTTTCCACCACCACCCGGATGTTTTCTTCCACCGACAGTTTACGGAAGATGGAAGACTCCTGCGGGAGGTAGACCAACCCCTGCCTAGCCCGCTTAAAGGCGGGAAGAGCCGTAAAATCGATCCCATCAAGGTGAATACTGCCCGATGTGGGTGAAACAAATCCACTGACCATGGAAAAGGTGGTGGTCTTACCCGCTCCATTGGGCCCAAGCAAACCAACAATTTCTCCCCCCAGGGCATCGAGACTGACTTCCCGGACGACCTCTTTTTTGCCGTAAACTTTCGATACCCTCCTGGCCTCCAATTTCGGTCGTTCGCTCATTGGATCAATCGGGTTGCCGTGCAGGGTCTTTGCGTGCAGGTAATGAAAATCCGGGAAGGTGAGGAAGGGAAAGTTTGGAACGGCCTTGTTTGCCTCCGATTACCTGAGCCCGCCCCCTGCCTTTTTCCAGCAGAATTTTTTCTCCGGCCGCCTCTCCCCACTCCGCATCGAGCACCCGGGCATTCCCGCTAAGGGTCACCTGGGAATCATTGGAGTCCCATTGTAAGTTATCGGCCCAGCACTCTCTGCCAACCTGGGTAAGTTTGACGGAACCAGATGCATCGATTTTCGAAATCTCCATCTCCCCGTCTTTCCCATCGCCCAAACAGATTTCCGCAAAGTCACAGGTGATCGACGCATCCCCGGTGTTCACCGAAGCATCCCCATCGAGAATGAATTGATGCCCGCCGGAATCAAGGGAAATCAACTCAAATCTCAGGGCATAAGCAAGGGTGGGAAATGGACTGATATTTGGAATGGACTTAGAGGGGAGGCTTCTCTTCTTTTTTGGGACGACTGAATCATCAGTCTTAGGTGGCAATCCGGCGAGCAGTTCATCGAAATCATCCATAAAGCCAATGGCTGTCTGCTGATCAAACCTTACCCGCTGGCCTTGGTTTGGCTTTCGCTCCTCAAAGGTCCAATCACGCCCCACTGCCTCAAAGCCATCTCCTGTTAGCTTCATCGTGTTCTCACCGCGGGCACTACCCTTAGCGAGATCGAAAATTCCGCGATCCGATTGTGCGAGGCTCGAGCCATTCTGGTCATTGAGCATTTCGAGGACAGGTTGTTGGGCGAGGAACTGGTCCTCCCCGACCGACTCCACAGAACGGGCACGCAATTCCCATGATAACCTGCCCTCTTCGTTGTAAGATGGTATAACCACATCCACGGCAGTCACTCCCGTTTCTTTGCTATCGTTGGCTAGCATGAATCCACCAGTAAATATAAGGGCAAACCAGGCAACTAAACGGATGGAAAAGAAAGCAGGCATGAGGACTATTCGGCAACCTTGCCGGAATCACTATCTTTTGCAGGAACAAACTTAAGCACCGTGCCATTAATACAGTACCTCTTGTCCGTGGGGGTATCAAAGCCCTCACCGGTAAAGACATGCCCGAGGTGTCCGTCACAGACTGCACACAGCACCTCGGTCCGCGGATAACCGAGAAGGTAATCAACCGATGTTTTTACATTTTCCACCTGGGATGGGTCAAAAAAGGAAGGCCACCCGCAGCGGGAATCAAACTTTTCATTCGAGGAAAAAAGCTCTGTATCGCAACCCACACATAAATAGACCCCACTTCCCTGCTTTTTAAATTCGTCGTAGACCTTGCCATTAGGTCGTTCCGTGCCCGCCTTGCGGAGGATACGGAATTGTTCAGGGCTAAGGCTCTCTTTCCATTGATCTTCTGTTTTGTCCACTTTTACTTGTTTTTTCTCAGTTGGGTTGGGTGCATAGGCGGGTGAAGTTTTGTTATTTTCCTTAAAGGCAAGACCGCCGAGGGCAAGCAGGCAGACCAACAGGCAGCCTAACCAGGATACCCTCCGGCGAGGGCGAAAAAATCTCATCCTCAAAAACTTCATACCCAGCAAAATGCAAAAAATTACTGGGGTTGGTTTAATCTCTCAATCAAACTTGCATCATTGGCATAGGCAATGGCAGATTCCTGACTGATGATTCCGTGCTGATAAAGAAAAAGTAGATGCTGTTCCATAGTCAACATGCCTTCCCTCGACTGGGTCTCCATAGCAGAATAGACCTGCTGCCAGTTACCGGTACGGATGAGGTTTCCGATGGCAGGCACATTTTTCAGTACCTCCATGACCAGAATACGGCCACTGGCGTCCACCCTTGGAACCAGTTTTTGGCTGAGCACATAGGACAGACTGAATGAGAGCTGCAGGCAAATAAACTTGGCCTGCTCGGCCGGAAACATGTCCACAATACGGCTCAAGGCTCCTTTTGCGTCACGGGTGTGCAGGGTGGAAAAAACGAGGTGTCCCGTCTCCGCCGCACTCAGGGCAAGGGTGGCGGTTTCGGTATCCCGGATTTCCCCCACAAAGATCACATCAGGATTTTCCCGGAGTGCACTTTTTAGGCCGGCAGAAAAGCTGTGTACATCCTGTCCCACCTGGCGTTGGGAAATCATGGAGCTTTCATTTTTGAAAATAAACTCGACCGGGTCCTCCAGGGTAATAATCCGGGATTTCCTGGTTAGGTTCACATGATTAATCAGGGAGGATATGGTGGTGGACTTCCCGCTTCCCGTGACCCCCGTTACCAGCACCAGCCCTCTTTTCAGAGCGGTAATATCCTTCCAGATCGTTTCGGAAGGCAGGCCCACATCCTGAATCAGGGGAATGGAGGAGGAAAGGACCCGCATGACATAGGCAAGCCCATCCCTGTCACGAAATACATTGAGACGAAAATTAATCCCGTGCTCCAACCACTCGAAGGCGGTGTCGACATCCATGGGAGCATCAGGATCGGTAATTTGAGCGAGCTGTTTTTCGCTGAGTAGAATTTTCAGCATGTGCAGCATCGCCTCTTCGGTGATTGGGGTGCCCTTGGCGATGGGAATCAGTTCGTCATCCGTACGAAAGCTTATCGGCAGGCCGATCTTAACATGCATGTCAGAAATACGGTGAAAATTCCCGCTTTTCTTGGTCGGGTCGACGAAGGATTCCAGGATCTCCGCAAAAGATAATCGTTCCAACCCAGCCCGGTAAAATGGAACATGTAGTAGATTGTCCTCGTTACTCATGATTCAACAATGGGGATGCTTGCTCAATTCTTCAAGTCAACATATTGGAAGAATTTTCAATCTTCACCGCCCTGTGAATCTGATAATTTTTATTTGCCAATCCCCTCAAGATCGCTGAACTAAGAGAGCCCACATGAATGTTCATTTTAAAGGTACTCGGGGATCCATCCCCACCTCTCCCAACGCTGCCGAGATAAGGCAGAAGGTGATTAATGCCCTGCTCAGTGCCCGCGGCAAAGACCTTCGCTCGGAAGGGCAAATCCGAACCTTCGTCGACGAGACCCTCAATTTCCGCACCCGTTCCACCTGGGGCGGCAACACCCCCTGCGTGCACATCGAGACAGGTTCACCTGAGTATATTATCATGGACGCCGGATCCGGCATCCGGGTAATGGGAAAGGAACTGATGGCCAAAAAAGAAGTCGGAGCCACCTTTCATATCTTCCTCTCCCACTTTCATTACGATCATATACAAGGCATTCCCTTCTTTACCCCCGCCTACATGCCCGGCAATCAAATCGTCTTCCATGGCGGTCACAAGGGCATTGAGTCCTTTCTCCGCCAGCAAATGACGGAACCCTTCTTCCCCATCGGGTTCGATACCTTTGCCGCAGATATTACTTTCGAGGAGCACACCCCAGGAGATATCATCGAATTGGGGAATGCCAAAATTTCCCTCTTCGAACAAAAGCATCCGGGCGTATCCTACGGCTATCGTGTGGACGCGGAAGGCAAAAGTGTGGTCTACTCCACTGACAGCGAACATGGAGAAGGTGCCCACAACCGGGACTATCCCTACATTGAATTTATCCGGGAAGCGAACCTCCTTATCTTTGACGCCCCTTACACCCATTCCCAGTCAATCGGTGCCCGGGAGCACTGGGGGCATTCCAGCAATGTGATGGGAGTGGAACTTGCAGCCCGCGGAAATGTTGAAAAATTGGCCATCATGCACCACGACCCCAATGCTTCGGATGATGATGTTTCGGAATTCTTCTCCCACACCCGAAAGTTTCTTGCCGGTACCAAGCATGCCGTCCGCGAAGCCAAACCGGGCATCCCTGGTGCCCCCTCTCCGCGGAGTCATCCCCATGAAGTTATCTTCACTTACGATGGGCTCAGTATGACCGTCTAAGTTGATGTCCACCCTCGATCACCCTCAGGGCGAACTCCCCAAGCGGCTCGAAAAAGCCGCCATCAACGAACTCCCCCTGATCCGTTTTCACGGCACCATTCACCTGGCCGAGGATGCCAAGTCCTTTAAGAAATACGCCGACCGGTTGGCCAAGCAGAAAATCCTCGGTTTTGATATCGAGTGTAAGCCCAATTTTAAGCGTGGGCCCAACAACCCACCCGCCCTCATTCAATTTTCCACCGCAGACCAGGCCTTTCTCTTTCGTCTCTATCCCACGATGAAGCTCGGCCCCCTGATCCGCGTACTGGAGGATCCTGAAATTGTCAAAACCGGGGTGGCGATAAAGGACGACATTTACAACCTAAAAAAAATCGAGGAATTTGAACCGGCCGGGTTTGAAGATCTCGCCCCACTTGCCCAGTCCCTGGAGATCGAGCAAACCGGTCTGCGCAACCTTACCGCCATCTTCTTCTCCCACCGCCTCTCCAAATCGGCCCAGCTTTCGAACTGGCAGAAATTCCCCCTTAGCCAGTCCCAAAAACATTATGCCGCCACCGATGCGTGGATCAGCCGCGAGCTCTATCTCATCATGAAAGCACGGCTAAGCCAAAAGAAGGACAAATAGCGCGGGCCTACCCGGTGTCGGGCAGAAAGTTGCCCCACTTCTCAAACGCCTCTGCATGACCATGCAGGCAAAGCCGGTCCACCAACCCGGGAGTAGATGGGCGCTCAAATGAAAAAGTCCGGGCAAGTAATCCCTGGGGAAATAGGTCACTGTGGGAGGAGATAAAAAAACGATCTCTTTCCAAAACCCTTTCGATTTCCCCCTCCACTTTCTTGCGATAGGTGTCATCAGGAAGAATGCAATTCTCAATCCCGCAGGCAAGCAGGCAAAGAAGACCATCCGCTTCCCCCTGCAGGTAAGATAGCATGTCCTGCCCCACCACTTTACGAGGAATACGGCATTTGCGCAGATCACCTGAATCAATGAGGCCCAACTGAGCAATCTCCTGACGATCCGCATAGAATGGTTCCACCGCCACAAAATTTTTCGCCATGCCCTCACAGGCGAGGGCATATCCATGAGGCATCATTCCCGCCCCCAGTTCCACCATCCTTGCCCCGGTAATTATTTTTTTCAGGAAGTCCCCGCCCGGCATCATCGACCACTCAAACAAAGCCCGGGTAAACTCCCCACCAGGAGCGGCAAAGCCGGTGCCAAGATCCCTTGATACCCGCAATCGGTCCCGCCAGTTCTCTGAACTAAGGTCCGGGCTGCCCGGGCCGGTCATTTTTCCCGCACAAGCATGTGTTCCGTCAGACGGAGCAAAAACTCATTCTGCCCGCCCATTTCCCGGAATGCGGCCAAGGCACGCTCGGTGTGCTGGGTTGCAAGTTCCCTTGCCCGATCGATTCCTGAGAGGGCCACCCAGGTCATTTTGTTTCTGTCCTCATCATGGCAGGCATCCTTACCCAATGCTTCGGTGGTGGAAGTCACATCAAGGAGGTCATCGACTGCCTGAAAGGCGAGTCCGAGGGCATGTCCAGCCTCAGTTAAAAGTTGGGTCAATTTTTCATCCCCGCCCATTCTGCTAAGACGAAATCCTAAAAGCAGGGAGGTCTCAATCATCGCAGCGGTTTTATTGGCATGCACAAAGGAAAGAGTCTCCTCATTGGGTTGGGTGCTCTCGGCGAGCAGGTCCTCCATCTGGCCTCCGACCAACCTTTCCCCTCCGGCAGTTCGGGCAAGCATGCGCACAAGGTCAAGGCCGAGTTGCGGATGAGAACGGTACTCCCTGGCAAGAAGTTCAAAAGCAAGTGGAATGAGGGCATCACCGGCAAGGATTGCGGTGGCTTCATCATAGGCCTTATGGCAGGCGGGTCTGCCCCGCCGCAGGTCCGAGTCATCCATCGCCGGCAGGTCATCGTGAATCAGGCTGTAGGTATGAATAATCTCCACCGCCAGGGCCGCAGGCACAGGGTCCGAATCGCCGGGAAACAAATCATGAGCGGCAAGTGTGAGCACCGGGCGCAACCTCTTTCCTCCAGCCTGCAAGCTGTAATTCATCGCACTATGGAGTTGGCTTGGGCGCAACCCGGATTCGGGCAGGTCGGCAACCATCCTTTGGTTAATCAAATCCTGGTAGGATTTTAACTGTTCTGAAAAATTCATGACTTGCGGAAAGTTTCTATCATGTCATCATGAACGACCTATGCCAAGTTTGGAAGCGGTCTGTAGCAGGCTTTTCGGTCGTCCAGGTTGGATCCCGAAGGTTCTGTGGGGGGGAGCCCTTAGTTTTGTTCCAGTGCTCAACATATTTGCACTCGGATACCTACTTGCCTATGCCCAGCAGATCCGTCAGCAAAAGGACTTTGATCTGCCCGAATGGTCGGAAATTGGCATCAGCCCTCTTTTTAGCGGCGGTCTCAAAATGCTCGCCCTTCTTCTCGCCTATGTCGGTGTGCCCATCCTGGTGGGTTGGATTGTGGGGATCCTTCTCTTCTTCGCCACCTTTGGACTGCTTGGCATTGTCGCCTACTTTCCCCTCGCGGTGGTTGGTTTTTTCTCGCCGATGCTTTTCCTCCGTGCCCTACATGCCTACCTCAGGCACGGTGAATTTTCGGACGCCTGGAATCTAAGGCTTATCCTAAGGCATGCGCTTACCGACTGGAAACTCCTCGCTCTGCCCATCATCACATTTTGGGGAGTCTTTATGCTGGCAATTCCCGTCTATGGTATTTCTTTCTTTGTCGGAATGTGGGTACTGATTGCCTACTCCAGTGCCTTGCGGGTGAAAAACTTTTCCTAATTCTATCCAAGACCTATGCCTACTTACGATTATCAATGCGGTGCCTGCCGTCACGAATGGGAGATGTTTCAGTCCATGAACGATGCTCCGGTAAAAAGCTGTCCCAAATGTAAAAAACGTAAAGCCAAGCGCCTGCTTGGATTAGGTGCAGGTCTCATCTTCAAGGGCACAGGCTTCTACGAAACCGACTATAAAAAGAAAACCGGTGGCGAGAAAAAAGAAAGCTCAGGTGAAACCAAGTCATCTGACTCCTCCGGATCGGACAAGGGATCATCGACCACCAAGGAAACCAAAAAGGAATCCAAACCAAAGAAGGAAAAAGCCAAAGCCGCCTGATCACCCCCTTCAGTCATGCCGCAGCGTGCCTTAGTTTTACTCGCCACGAATTTCGAGGAAATTGAGGCAATCTGCCCCATTGACCTGCTGAGGCGAGCAGCTATTGAAGTGGTGACCGCTTCGCTTGAAAGCACGCTTGAGGTGACGGGTCGCTCAGGCATTTCCCTAGTCGCCGATCAGTTTCTTTCCGCACTCTCTCTGGACTCCTTTGACATCCTCGTAATTCCAGGTGGTCCGGCTGTCTTTGAGCTTCGTAAGCGGTCGGAAGTCCTCACCCTCATTCAATCCTTCCATCAGTCCGGCAAGGCGATTGGTGCCATCTGTGCGGCTCCTCTTCTGCTCCTGGATGCAGGAATTATGGAGAGCAAACAATACACTGCCCATGGCAGTGTTTGCGGAGAACTCCCTGCCCTGATTGAAAATCAGCCAGTAATTGCCGATGGGTGCATCATCACCTCCCGCGGTGCTGGCACCGCTGTGGAGTTTGGGCTAAAGATTATTGCTCATGTCCTTGGCGAAATCAAAGCCGAGGAAATCAGGCAATCCATACACGCCTGACCCCGAACCCTCCCTCTAGGAAGGCAAGCTAAATTGCTGGCAGTATAAATTAATCAGCCGAGGAGTTGGATTCCTCAGGAGCAGGCGGGGCTACCTCTTCTGGGACGGCGATCGCGTCGGGTTCTTCCTTGGGAGTAATGGAAATCAGTTCCACCTCGAACACCAGCACCTCATTCGGCCCAATCGCACTGTTACCAGCTTCGCCATAGGCAAGATCGGATGGGATGAAAAATTTTATTTTCCCGCCGACCTTCATTAACTGCAAGCCTTCTGTCCACCCCTTGATTACCTGGTTGACACGGAATTTAGCAGTTTCCTCACGCTCGACCGAGGAGTCGAAGACTTCCCCGTTGATTAGGGTCCCGTGGTAGTGTACCTCCACCTCATCATCCTCCTTGGGGCTCTTTCCCTTACCTGCCTTGATGGTAAGATATTGCAGCCCGCTCTCGGTCTCAGTTATCTTTTTACGCTTACGGTTGGCAGAAAGAAAGTCAGCACCCTTCTGCAGATTAATATCAGCGAGCGATTTTGCCTGGGCAAGCAGATCCCGGGTTCTCGTAAGTTCTTCCAAACGACTTAGGTAAGAAGCGGCCCTCACATCAGCACCGAGGATTTTTTTATGGGCCTTAAACCCCTCTGTATCCTCATCCGTCATTGCCTGCACTCCGAGCAGGAAGTTTGCCTCAAAACGGTCGGTGGGAAGGAGCTCTACATTGCTGGAAATCTTAGCGAGAATGGACTTCCCCTCCTCCTCCTTGCCATCTTTGATCAGCGAGACTGCCTGCCCCAGCAAAGAACGTCCACACAAAGGATCGCCCTGCAATCTCTTTGCAGCTCTGGCAAAATTTTCGGCCGACTCGGCAAACTTCCGGTCAGCATATTGCAGGGCGGCCGCACGATACTGAGCCACGCCGCCAAGAGCATCATCATAGTCCTCTGCAAAGGAAAGGAACTGGTCCGTTGCCTCATTTCCTGCATCACTTGCGTTCATAAAGCGCAGAGTACGTTCGGCCGCCTCGTCCTGCTTTTGGCTATTAAAGAAAGTCACCGCAGCCACACCCAGGGCAATCAAACCGAGCACGCTGTAGAGGGTATTCTTGCTCTTTTTCCACGCATCTAATTCGTTGTAAGGGTTGCTTGCCGCATCCTCGGCAGACAAACCTTCGGAGTGCTCATTAGAGGGTAGTTCGTTCTCTTTGGGATCCTCTTCGGATTGATTCGTGGCCATGGTTGATTACAGGATTAAATAAAGGGCTTATATCCTTTAGAAAACAGCAGGAAAGTCAACGACTGCTTTGCTTACCCGCCAACCAGAATTGCCAAGCAGGATGCTAAAATTCCCGATTCTGTCCGGTTGCCGTCTCGTAAAGAAAAACGGGAGCCCCCATCTTCCCAGGGTAGAGATAGAGCCAGTCAGCGGTATTATTGGACCACAGGTAAGGCCAGACGCCCTCCTGTGTCCAAAGCCAGCCATTCTCTTGGTGCCAGAACCAAACAGAGTTCTCCTCCCTTCCTCGAGCGTAGAGCCAACCCAGCCGTGCATGATAAAGCCAGCCTCCCTCATAGGGTCGGAATGCACCGAACCAGGATGAGTTCTTCCAACCACCGGATAGTTCCTCAGTGGTACCCCACCATGCGGCAGGCCCACTCTCAAAGACTATCTTCTTAACCGGTCCCAGGCCATAACCGGCCCCATTCTTTGCCCATGCACGGAAGTAGAGTACGCCCTCAAAGGGATTGTCTTCAATTCGAAGGAGAAACTGCTCGGGGCCACCTTCTCCCGCACTCATCCAAATATTTTGGTCGGCACGGCGGCTCAACAGGATACTTGGCGAAAGCACAAATCCATACTCATCTATCTGACCATGTCCATCCGCTAAGACCTGACCAAGAAGCAGTGTCGTTCCATCGCTATCGAGTGTACTCTCAAGAGTTTTTAGAATGGGCAGATTGATTAACGAGTAAACATCATCGGGATCCGTTCCTTCCTCCAGCTCCTGCTCATTACTGAAGCCATCCCCATCCCGGTCCTCATCATAGGCATCCTCGGTACCGTCCCCGTCGATATCCTCCACAATGTTGGTGAGGTGGATAATAAATTGTTTTTTGAACGATGTGTTTAAATCGTCTGTTACCCGAACTAAGACCGTGTAGTTGTGATCGTCCGTTTCGTAGTCCAGCACACGGGTGGTGGTAAGATTACCAGAGTCGGAGGAAAGCTGAAACGGCAGTACACTAGCATCATCTTGCTCAAGTAGGCGGTAACTTAGAATATCTCCATCATCAGCATCAACCCCGCTAAAGCGGGCGACCAATGTGCCTATTTCTTGATTTTCGGCAACAGATCCTCCTTCAATCAAGAGATCTGTTGGCGGCTTGTTCACCACTGAATTTACATCCAATGGGTCGGAACCATAGGCCAATTCCTCCTCATCGGTGAAGCCATCATTATCATCATCTGGGTCGTAATGATCTTCTTCTCCATCCCCATCGCTGTCCTCTATCACATTCACAATCGTTACGAGGAAAGGCTTTTGTACCGATGCATTATACTCATCAATCGCCCGCACACGGATTGTGTAATTTTGATCACCAGTCTCATAATCGAAAACAGTTGCGGTGCGAAGGGTGCCATTTGCATCGAGTACGAAGGGTTGCTCGCCATCACTTTGCAGATTTTTCAAGAGGCGGAAACGAAGATGATCCCCATTGTTGTCCGTTGCCTGAAATGCACCGAATATCGTGCCTGCTGGTTCGTTTTCCTTCACCCTCAGTGGAGCAATATTTTTCAAGCCTTCCGGGGCAGTGTTGTAAACCCGGACATTGCGGTAAACCGTCTTCGCCTGGTTACCTGCTTGGTCGGTATAATTGTAACTGAGTATGTAGAGTCCGGGCTTGGAGGCATTCACCTCACCTACGGCCAGCACTTTGCCACGACCGTCCACAAAATCCCTAAAGGTTGCATTCAGGTCATTATATTCTCTGCCCGCTTCATGGGTAACATTGGCATCTCCGTTTAACCGGATCACCGGTGCGGTGGTATCCACCACCTCAACCGTGCGGGTAATCGCCTCGGCCGCATTGCCACTTGAATCGGTATAAGAGTAAATAATCGAGTAAGTTCCAGGAACGCTGGAGTCCACCAATCCATTGGCATTGGCAGGTCCATTACCATCCACCACATCATCCCAGGTTGCTCCGGCATCGATGTACTCGGTGCCCGCTTCGTGCTTAAGGTATGTGCCCCCAAGTAAGGAAAGTATTGGAGCAGTTCGATCCAATATCCGAACATTGCGGTAAACCGTCTTCGCCTGGTTACCTGCTTGGTCGGTATAATTGTAACTGAGGATATAGAGTCCGGGCTTGGAGGCATTCACCTCGCCTACAGCCAGCACTTTGCCACGACCATCCACAAAATCCCTAAAAGTTGCATTCAGGTCATTATATTCCCTTCCCGCTTCATGGGACACATTGGTATCCCCATTTAATCGGATCACTGGTGCGGTCGTATCGACCACCTCAACTGTACGGGTGATCGCCCCGGCCACATTGCCACTTGAATCGGTATAGGAGTAAGTAATCGAGTAAGTTCCAGGCACGCTGGAGTCCACCAATCCATTGGCGTTGGCAGGTCCTTTACCATCCACCACATCATCCCAGGTTGCTCCGGCATCGATGTACTCTGTACCTGCTTCAATCTTCACCCTGGCATTTCCGTGCAAGGTAATTACAGGAGAGTCTCCGTCCACCACCTGTACTTTTTGGATTACTTCCTCGGCTGCATTCCCACTCGAATCTGTAAAGTTATAGGTCAGTGTGTAAACCCCAGCAGTTAGGTGATCCACTTCTCCCTCCGCATAGACCATACCTTCCCCATCGACTGCATCGGACCATACCGCTCCCTGATCTTCAAATGCAATTCCAGCAAGATGGATAACGGTCCCATTCCCCAAAAGATCGATCGTGGGTGCCGTGGTATCGACCACTACAATTTCCCGAATTACTTTTATGGCCGTATTTCCACTGGAGTCTGTATGGGAGTAGGAAATGTAGTAAGTGCCGGGGAGATTGCTTGTTACTGTGCCATTTGCCTCGGCATTACCATTCCCATCAACGATGTCCACCCAGGTTGCTCCCATATCGATATGCTCTGCACCTGCCTCATGTGTGACATTGGCATCTCCAACTAGGGATATAACCGGAGGTTGCGTATCTACGACATGAACAGTTCGGGATACCGTCTTCGCCCGGTTCCCTGCACTGTCCGTATAATCAAAAGTTAGCTTGTAAATACCGGGTTGGTTGTCTTTCACCTGTCCCTGGGCCGCCAGGTCGCCCCGGCCATCGACTGCGTCCACCCATTCCGCTCCAGCATCGATGTACTCGGTTCCTGCCTCGTGGGTAATGTTGCTATCTCCATTCAGGCTGATCACCGGTGCACTTCGGTCCGCTACCTCAACCGCTCTCGTTACCACCTCTGCCGCATTGCCACTGGAATCAACAAATGTATAGGT
>Ga0181558_10001080_pt1 | contig 25955 bp, 34 predicted proteins | sample 011ome_22_FD_133754 | JGI IMG/M metagenome (GOLD analysis project Ga0181558, IMG submission 133754) | Coastal salt marsh microbial communities from the Groves Creek Marsh, Skidaway Island, Georgia - 011507BT metaG (megahit assembly) | ecosystem: Environmental > Aquatic > Marine > Intertidal...
CAGATTGAGGAAGTCGTACGCCATGTCCGCCACGTATAAAGTAGCCAGGGATAGAAGGCCGAATACCCACTGCAATATATAGAGAACCGATTTCAGCATGATCCATTTTACGAGTTCAATCGGGTAGGACGCCACTTTTTGTAATAGTGTTAATGCCTTAGTGAAGATGTTATTTATTACGGAAAATACCATCTTAGCGGCCTTTGTGAAAGACGCCCCAAGGGTGGACGCCAGCCAGTTCATGAATTCATCGACGACATCGAGAGAATTACTTGCCATTTCTTTGAAATTATCGACGGTGTCCATAAAGTATATTTTTAATGCTTCAAAGGGAGTGGTTTTTAAATTTATGATAAATCTGAAAAAATTTGTAAACATATTTATAATGAAAATGAAAAACGATACTACAAAGGTCACCACTCCCATGGAGCCTTATTACATATTCATAACAAAATAATTCATTGGAAATTTGATTGTTTTAAGTTGAGGGAAGCCAAAGTGACCCAAAGACCCTTTGATGAATAAATTCAATAATTCTTGATATTGAAATAATATAATTTTCATAGTAAATTCTATTATTTTTTTGATATAATCGATGGCGGTATCCTTGACCCAGAATACCATGTCTACCAACCACGTGGCAGTGCGTGCAACTGGTGCCACCACCAGATTTTTTACCGGCCATAAAAGGATTTCTATTATTTTTCTAACGATATCCTGAATTTTCACGAAGATGCTGGCTATCCAATCCCATGCGATAACAAGGTAGGGTTTTGTCCTTTTCTGTTTGGTTAGATCGAACCATATAGAATACAGTAGGAACGAAAACGTCAAGAGTACCAATGGAAATTTTAGTGCCCCTTGTAGGGGAATTAATACGATGCCAACGGCAGTAGCCAACGCTAGTGGAATCAACAATAAGTAAGTGTATATTACCATTTTTATTAGAAGTCATTATATTTTTGATATTAAGATTGGAGGAGCAATATCTTCGGATATTGACCCGTTAAGTGTCACCACAGAATATATGAGATCATACATACCATTCCATCCCTTCTGAATTGCCCCGAAGAACATCATGAACATTTCGACGATCTGTTCCCACGTCTCGATAATCACGGAAAGTGCTATGGAATAAAACTCTATAAATGCATTTGCCATGGACAAGTAGATACTCTTGAAATAATTGAAAATATCAATCCAGAATTGAATGGCTACATAGTAGACTACCCTATCTACTCCTTCGGCGAGGGGTTTATTTCTAGATGTTATGCTAATCAGTCGCAAATATCCAATAGATAAGATCAACATTGTCACGGGAATCATAAGAAATACCACTTCAAATCTATTAGCAGATATTAATACTATCACCATATTAAGCATTATTAGATTCAATGTCAAAGCGATTTGATCCATGTAAAGGATGGTCTTGGGATGTGTTATCAGCAATCTTAGAAATGAATAAATCAATGATGATAAAATAATACCAAGAGATATTCTTGCCTCTAACATCTTGTAATTAATAAATATTTTTTCGCGAGGAATATCAGAGTGAGGCCATGACCGAATACAATTTAATAACTGGATATTTTCCGATCGGGATGCTTATGTTACTTATTGCGCCCATGTTGAGTTCGAAATACTGGCTAGTCTACGTCCTATTTTCCTTTGTACTATTTTTTATAACATTCATTGGATTAAAAGCGGATGGAAAATTGGAAGAAGTGGATGGAAAATGGTCCAGTTATAAGACGTTTCCCGTGGTGGTCGGCCTACTTGGAACCGCGATATTAATTCTTTCCATCCTCGTGCTATGGCCCGATTCCGGAATACTGGTCCCCCAAATGGATTTGAACTTTCCGGTCATCCTGGGTGGACTGGGATGCATCTACTATTTATTCGAGATTCTTGAGTTTTACGGCGTAAAAGATATTCCCAATGGACATGCATGGATTTCTCTTTTCGTTATACTCATTGCTTCATTCACGACCAAAATCAATAAGTTTATATTTACAGTTATTGGGATTTTGTTTACTTTTCTTTTACCCTTTATTAAACTATTTAGTAGGAAGATATCCACGATCCCCGTGAAGAAGGAAGAAAAATGTTCAAACTTTTACAAAATGCTTAATACAATTAAATGGCTTTCATTAGAGACTTCACTCACTATCATTATATTGCTGACCTTGCTCTATTATGGCATGAGTCAGTTTCCTCAGTTGGCATCGAGTGAAGAATCTGACTTATTTTTCGGGGGATTATCCAGGGACGTAATTATTTCATTGGTTGGTTTAATACTATATTCATATTCCAACATCGATGGACCCACGGTAAATGCCTTTGTTAAATTATAATTACTATATTAAGTAAAGATGGAAACACACTATGTCGTGATGAATTCTAATCTCAGAGATACTACACTATATCCATCAGGAAATAGTTACACCCTTCATCTGGCCAATCCTCTGCATTACGTAACCAGGGTGGAGCTCGTCCAGGCGACCATTCCCAATGTTCTTCAAAACATACCCGACGGAGAGGATATCATAAATGTGGAGGGTAGCACCTTTTCCATCTCTCCGGGTTTTTACAGCGCAGGTCAGCTCAGGTCCGAACTTCAGCAGACCATTCAGGTTCCTATTGGGATAAATGTCTCCTATCTAACTGGAGAAGGTAAATACCTATTCTATCGTGATAAGACGGACTCCCGCGGTTCCTTCACTCTAAAACCTTCGGATAGGATCCATAGGCTTCTCGGTTTCAACGACACCACCACGAAGGTATCGTCCACTTCGGTGAGTACCACGGCTCCGGCGACCTTCCCCTTATACTCTGAACACCAGCGCTACGCAAGTTACGAGTATATCAAGTCCGACTCTATCGTGGATATAACCACCGACAATTTTCTGTATCTCGACGTCGAGGAATTTAAGACCACCTTCCTCCATCAGGGACAGAAGGTCGTATCAAATAACTTTAATTCAAGTGGGTCCACTAATTCCTTCGGACCCATTAATCTAGATACAAATCCTGGTGAGACCAAGGTCTTCAAGGAGACCGTAGATTTTTCCTACGGGATCGATTTCGATCCTCCAATGTCTCAGATTTCCAGGATGACAATTAAATGGAGAAATTCAAATGGGGATATATTAAATTTCAACGGTCTAAATGAGAACTCCTTTATCCTCAGGGTAAAGTGCAGGTCCATGCGAATTCCCGACGCCATTTTGCCTCTTCCCGAGCCTGAGAACAAGGATATGGAAGACTATGAAGAGGATACTCCCAAGTTCATCGGAATGTTCGGTTCATCTCTGGGTGATTAATTTTGAACCAGGTAGATGGGCCTCTGTCGCTGGGTCTGCTGACGGGTGGGTGGCTGGCGGAACACCGGAGTGGGAGGGACTTCCCTCTCTATCACACTTGTAATGCGTAAAACCAAAACATGCCTCGCTTCGGTGGTTGGTTTTCCGTTTATATCTAGAATCCTCGTGGTCAGTCGATTGAAGCTGATGGGAGGCGAGTAGTTTATTCCGTAGGCGTAGTCCGTATTCTCCTTGAAAATTCTTAGAGACTCCCTTCCGGGAAGGGTGAAGAAGGAACCCTGAGATACTGGGATGGTCCGCTCCTCATTGATGTCCCTCCCGTCTTCGCAAAAGGGCGTCCTCAATTCCTGAATGTCCACCACGATGGGCTTATTTTCCTCTCCGCTGAGCTCGGCGTAGCAAACGTCCACCCTGGCGACATTGGCATAGGTCCTATTGAATAACATGGTGGAGAAGTTGGTCTTTCCCTCGATTTGAATGTAATGGACACTCATTTTTAGTAATTAGCGTTTTTTAAATGATAAAAGTCGCGCACATAGGGCATTTAAAACAATAATTACTGTCCATTATGCATATCTTGTGAATGCAGTTGATGCACACCCTGTGCCCGCATGCCATGCTTATGGTGCTGACATCTTCCAGACACACTGGACACTCAGCTATCATGCGTCTATCGTTCCTCACCTTTTCGAAAATATCCTTTATCTTTTTCGCCCAGCCATCGTATCCGTGTTCGAGCATCTTGGGGAAGGTCACTGCGAATAGATATATCCTCGACATGAGCCATAGGTCCCTGGGATGAATGCAGAAGTCGTTGAACCTGAATGCCCAGGGATAATAGTAAGTGTGTGGCTTTATCTTTGCGTGGGTCTTACAGAATGTGACGGCAAATCCTAAAATATTCGAGTTCAACGAACCCTTCCTCGAACATCTAACACCCCTCCGGGTGGCGCCGTAGCATCTCAGGCCTATTAGTTTAAAGAGTCGTCCGAGCACAGGGATTCCGATACGGAGCTCTCTTCGACGAGCGGTGGCGAATAGGTCCTATCCTCGATAGTATCTTCCTCAAAGATATAGAGATTATCTGCACATTTCTTGTATCCCAGCATGTCTAGGGTCGTTTTGGAGTCATAGCTGTTGATGATATTTTCCATGGAAATCCATACGGGGTTCCTCAGGGTGAAGTGTTCTTTCCCCGACTCCTCCATGCACATGACCAGTGCGCCCCTGGGACCCTCTTCGGTCATTATACCCAACATGACTTCATTATCAAACTGAACATCCACGAGTATCCTCATTATCTACTTTAGTAAGATCATAAATCTTTAAATGACGTTTGCAGTAAATTTCATTTTGAATGGGATTATACCTACATTGTCTATTTGATTTACATATCGCCCTACATACTTTTCTATTGTTATTCACGTTGGGCTTGATAGGATTAAACGAATTGGAAGAGATCCGAATGATGCCTCCACTTCTTTCAATTCGTCTACTTTCTATGTAATTTCTCCACGCGGTGGACATATAACTAATAATAGGGGCAGTCCTTTAAAATCCCACATTGTTTTCTCTCTTACACTTGCCCTTATTGGTCATGCTCTCGGGGAGATCGTTGGGCTGAGAAAGGGTGGCAGCGTCGCGAAGGTATAACAGGTAGGCCGACACGCCTTCCCTTACCTGCGGAAGCATCTTCTGAACCACCTTGGCGTTCATGGAGTCGATCTGAGACTCCACGTTCCCGTAAGGATTCGTGGAGTTATTGATGAAGATGTATCGCATGAAGGCGAGGACGTCGGTATTGTCCTGTTTGTCGATGGAAATGCCAGTCTCCGCCTTGAAGGTCCTTTGGAGCTTGCGCTGAACTGCATTGATATTTCCCTGCGAGAAGAATCGCGTATTCAGGGGTGTCTTAGTCGTCTTCAACGAAGATAGAATACCCGTCCTGATTGCGCGACTTGATAGATCGTCGGTCCTTTCTCCATTCAAAGGATACATTAATACTAATAGTGATTTTTTTACATCTTGGGATTTCGGAGGGCATTCCTTCCCGGAGAGTTAAAGTTTCCGGTGCTCCTGATGGCCTTTGTGTTCTTGATGCAGAAGAAGGAACATGGGATATTGTAATTCACCCCGCCCTTGAAACCATAATTTCGGTTGGACTTTTTGGGATTTAGGATCTTCTTTCCCGAGGCATCCACCTTTGTTGGCTCCGTGGAACCGGGTTTGTGGGACCAGGTGCCGTCATTGTCCTGTCTGTAAAAATGATAGTCCTCACCATTTGAATTCACGCAGAGGAATCCCTTATAGTATTCCTTGGGACATTTCTTGAATTCGAGACTGGATGCCCACGTTATTACGCATCTGGGATTGTCCGCTATGACCCTCTTCCTAACTTCTGCACACGTTATCTTGGATGCGTATCCCTCATTGCTCATCAGTCCCGGCTGCGGTTTTCCGGCCATGGGGTACTTGTGGAGGTCGTCGAGGAGGTAGGAGTAGCAGTTGTGCGTGGCCATTACATTATAATCATTTGTCCATTTCTCGTGATCGTAGGTGGGTTCGTATCCACTGGTGGGCATGGAAGTCTTCTTGGCGACCTTTTTGACCGATACCTTCTTGGCGACCTTCTTAGTCGGTGCCTTTTTGGCAACCTTCTTGGCGACCTTCATATTACTATAATTAAAGTGGAATATTTATATCGGTTGGATCTAATCCAAGATCGACTTCGATAATTTCTAAGAGGTCATCCCTATCCATGGCGACAATTTCAATTTCCGATATGTAGTCGATGTTATTCTCCGGAAGGTCGAAGCGTTCCACCGCCTGCATTCCCACGCTCTGTTCATTTCGCATGCTGGCACTGACCGCCCTCTCCCTGGTTTGTCTCGACTCTATGATGAGCGTGACCTTATATTGAGGTACGTCGAATTCCTTCCTGCACACCGGACAGGTGCTATTCCCCGTACTCTTCCAGCGATTTATGCATTTGATATGAAAGTTATGTCCGCAAGGGAGGGTCCTGCTATTTCTGGACGTCCTCGATAGTATGGACGTTAGACATATGCTACACTCCTTAGGATCCAGGTGGACATGACAGAAATTCTTGCCATCGACGGCATTCTTCCTACAAGGTGTTCCTTTAATGGTAGTAGCTGTGCACCCCATCTAAGGATTAAAAGGAAAATGAATTAATAATTAAAATCGCATTACTTCTTGAATAAATTTTTAATCCTGTTAATCATCGTCTTCTTTTTCGCTTGGGTCGTCTTCGCCTTGGCCATATTCACGATGGCCTTGGTTTTCAAGAGTCTAATCCTCTTTTCCGCCTTCTTAATCGTTTCTGCCTTGGATACTATATTCTTTTGAATTTTTCGCATTTCCTTTTCCGCGATCCTCAGAATCTCCACGAGTCTATCGGATTCGTTATTGCTGAGATTCACCTCGGTATCCAGACGCTTAAATGTCCTTGCCCTAAGGGATTCCATGCGCTTAAATTTTCCGATATTATTCATCAAGGAATACCTCATATTCTTTACCCTTGTATTTTTCCTATTGAGATCCATCAGCGACGCCATGGCCTTTTCCATACTTTATAATTGCATTGGATTTTATTTGGGAAGAATCATATCGTGATAAACCTGTTTGGTTCCTACCCTTTTTTCATAGAATATTACATTGAAATTCTTCGACCTTGCGATGACCCCCTCGGCCTCGGCAATGGCCTCGTCCCAGTCGAAGTCTTCGTCGTCGAAGTACTTGACCCATCCATCTAGGGATCTGAATATGTGCTGGATAGGTTCCATCCCTTCCATTAATATGTTATTTATATTTAATAGACATGAAGGAGCGCCAAGGTTTCCAGACGGCCGTCTGGGGCCCCACCGCATGGGTATTTCTTCACTCGATCACATTTTCCTACCCCGATAAACCCGACGCGGAGACCCGAGCCCAATTCTTCAATTTCTTCAAGAGCATGATGTACGTGCTTCCTTGCAAGTATTGCAGGGATAGTTACGCATCCTACTGCAAGTCCTCCGGTCCCCTCGGTCTCAAGATGAAGCGCTTCGAGTCCAGGGCGACGCTCACCAAGTGGCTTTACGACATCCACGACGCCGTCAATCTTAAACTCGATAAGAAGGACCGTCCTACCTTTCCGGAGGTCAAGGCCATCTACAAGGAGTTCAAGGCCAGTTGCACGACCAAGGAAAATGAAAGGAGCAAGGGATGTGTCGCCCCCAATGGCAAAAATGGTATAAGGCTTAAGTCTGCTATCAGGATTATTCCTAGGGAATGTGTATTGAAGGGAAAGACTCTTAAAATTTATCGCAAGTGTTTGGAGAGGTATGATATCTAGTCCCCACGCTGGAATCATAACGAGATCTTTATATGAATCGGATTCAGGAAGATATTACATAAAGGTCGATGGTCATCAGTTCAAGGTTCCGTGGCGATACGGGAGACCCTATCAGGTCGAGTGTGACGACCTCAAGCCAATCATGGAATATGGTGTGAGTGAGGAGGTCCAAGTGTGGTTCAAGAATTCCCAGGGAAGGTATATTTTACAGCGTATTCAAAACAATAAAATATTGTATCATATTAATAACTGAAATGTCTGGTGGAATTACGCAATTGGTGGCAATTGGCGCTCAAGATTCTCATATCGTTGGGAACCCCGAGATTAGTTTTTTCCGTTCCTCGTTCAAGAGGCACACAAATTTTTCCAGTGTCATCGAGCGGCAGGTTATTCAGAACTCTCCTGCCAATAACAGTCTCTCGTCCGTTCGCTTCGAGCGCAAGGGCGATCTCCTATCCTACACCTATTTCGTGATGACCAACGGCGAGGGAACCCCCCTCCCCATGGACTGGTCCACCGTCGTGGACAAGGTCGAGCTCTACATCGGCGGTCAGTTGATCGATTCCCAGGACTATGATTTTTCCACCAAGGTCTATTCGGACGTCATGGCGCCCAGCCTTTCGCGGAGCACCCTCGGTCCTCAGCCCAGTGGCAATCTCGCGTCTTCCTATTTCTACCCCCTCAAGTTCTGGTTCTGTGAGAATTACCAGTCGGCCCTTCCTCTGGTCGCCCTCCAGTATCACGACGTGGAGATGCGGATCTACTGGGGATCCAACATTTCTCCCTACGCTGCCGACGTGGCCGCCAAGCTTGCTATCTACACCGCAGCCGTCAATACCGTAATCGCCAACGTCAATGGAGGCGCCCCTCCGGCTAATCCCGCTGCGGCCCACGCTGCCTACCTCGCAGACGGTTCCTTCGCCGCGGCGCAGTTGGCGGCCGACGATCTTATTACTTCCCTCGCCCTCGCCGGAGTTACCGTCACCAAGCAGGGGACTGTATTCCCCAACGCGGACCAGATCACCGGCGACCTATTCAGTTTCCAGGGCGGCACTTCATCCAGCGTCTCCTTCGGGAACAATGCCGTATCCAAGGCAACCACTAAGCCGTCCTCGTGGTCTCGCTTCGTATACCTCGACTCGGACGAGCGTGGCATGTTGGCGAGCAGCACCTCGGAGTATCTGATCCACCAGGTTCAGCGCATCCCCGCTTCCAACGATAAGCGCATGGATCTGACCTTCAATCATCCCGTGAAGTTCATTGCGACCACTTCGGTCGATGCAGGTACCAACAACACCGTCCTCCTCCAGATGAATGGCGTGGATGTCGGTGAGGCCAAGAATCCGGTGCCTCACTACCGACAGGTCTCTTCCTATTACCATACCGTTTCGGGTGTGGATAGCAGCGGAAACAAGTCCGACGGTTTCGAGAGCGTCACCATGATGATTCCCTTCTGTCTGGATGCCTCCAAGCTCCAGCCCACGGGTTCGTGCAATTTCTCGCGTCTGGACAGTTCGCGTCTTATCCTCAGTGGCGGAACCTTCGCCTCTCCGGTTTGGGCCGTGAATTATAACATTCTCAAGATCCAAAACGGAATGGGTGGACTTCTTTATGCCAACTAAAAAAATTAATAGCCAATACTAAATGCCAAAGCCTTATTGGTCATGGGAGATTGAAGAACGGGCTAGGAAGGCCATCGCCAGACTGGCAAGGAAGGTACTGGCTCAGAAGAAGTCCATGAATAAACCCGTTAAGATAACCACCGATTCAATGGGTCCCAATCCATCCAAAATTCCATTGCCTTCAAAGCGCCTTCTTGCCACGAGGTCAAAGTCAAAGATCAAAAAGGGCAATACCAAGGGCCGTTTCACCTTCCTCAATTAGGTTTCTTCTTCTTCCTGGCCATTTCCAACGCCCTTTCGGCCTGTTCCTTGGGAAGAAACATTAATAGGGCCAGGAGCATGCGTTCATTGGTGAGGGTTCCCTCCCTCTGCATTGCCTTACAAGCTTCCATAAAATGTTGATTATTATTCATTTTATAGATGTTTATATTCAAATCTTTAAACTAATTTGTTTTAGGGACCTTCATCAGCGGTACGTCGGCACTGAAGCATCGATTAATGCTGTTAGCCGGGACGGGTCCGACCCTCTGCTTGGACAAAAGGGGGTTGAGGAGTGTCGGCCCCTTCTTGGCGATGAGCCGGCGGTAATCGTAATTGAGGGGGTAGGCGATTCCATTCTGCTTCATGATCTCGTCATTGAGGAGTCCGCTGGATGTGTGGATGGTGAATGCCCTTCCGTCGGCCATGCCCAAACGTTGCGACATTATTTATTATTAATTAAGGAGATAATATTCTCTAATGACTTTTATCAGTGCATCCTCTTGTGGTGAATATTTTTTGATATTTTTGGTCGGGGCTTCCCTTTTCAATTCCGGAGTGTAAAGCACCTTGCATAGGAGATTGTAGGTCTTGACTATGTCCCTCAAACTTTTGGCGCCCTTGATCACCACGCTCCCAGTCTTGAATATGCTGACGGTGGTGTTGAACATATAACAGAGAAGTCCGGAATATTTCTTTCGCTGAGGAACCACGGAGATAGAACCCGCATAATTTTCTTTGAAAAGCGTCCTAAGATCGGGATTGTAGATACCGTGGGGAACGTAGAAGCTCGCGTTGATGAGTTGTATTTCCGTGGGAATTAGCGGAAGTGTCGCGTGCTCCGGAAATACATGATCTACTAGCTCGATCACTTCCTTCATGAGCCTTTCGCCCTCCATAGGCGTCGACGTTCCAGTAAGGTGAAGTTTTCCATTGACGAAAACCTTGAGGGAACGATTATTCCCCTCCTGAGTTACCTTGCTCAGGGTGACGGCATTCCTGAAACCATTCAACTTCAAATACCAACCATTCATCCCGTCTTCGAAGCGCTCCACAAAGGTCTCCCTGGCAATCCTGGCACCCTCCCTCCCGGACATGATGGTCATCGTGATGACCCTAGGGATAGAGGGCTTTGGTTCATTTATTCGGTCATGTATTCGTATTAGGTTTCCCACGAAAGACCGATACTCTTTAACATCCATTTAAAAAAGAATATCTTTATTTCTTTAAATGAAGTGCGAGCAGTGTTTAAAAAGAAACAAGGTATGTATTCCTTGCAGTTCGTGCTATAGGAAATCCTTGTGCACGGGGTGTATTCAGCTGGAGTCTCACAACTGTTTTGGACTCCTGAATAAAGTTTTCAATGAAATCGAAAAAATAAGGGAAACTAACCCTGTTATCAAAAAAGATAAGGTTCAGCGCCTGTAAAAGAACAGACCGGTCAGGAGGGCTGCCGTCATGGCGCCGGCGATGGCGAAGGTGTCTCCGTAGGGAGGTCCCATGGGAACGATGGTCTTCGAGACGTCAGTCTCCCAAGGTGCATTGTGGTAGATCCGCTGGGGGTAGTTGGGCTTCACCCTGGGATCTTCCCTGTTAAGGCAAAAGTGGGGAGAGCCCCATCCCACGGCCACGATCTCGTTGCAGACAGGACATGTTTTCTCCATGGGGGGTGTGTAGATTCCACCGAGAGCGTCGTTGACAGGTCGGACCTCATTTACCAGTGGAGAGTGTGGCACCGGCTTGGGAATGTCCCTAAAACCTCCTCCGTTAATAGACATCCTTATACTTGTTATACTTGGTGAAAATTAATCATGAACTGCTTATGAACTCCCATTTTAGTATAGTGCACATCCTCTTCCATATGTCGTCCTGTTGTTTTATCTTATCCTTGGACTTCAATAGTGGAAAATAGGGAAGGTAATCGTCCTCGCCGAGGAGTTCACAGAATTTATAGAGAACGTAGGGGTAGGATAGAAAGTTCTTCCTCTCCGGTGGACAAACCACGTCGAAGGGCTCCTGAATTTTCACAAACATGAGCCTAAGTTTCTCCTCCAAAGCCGGTGGCATGTTGGGAGGCTTCAATCCCGAAAGGATATTGCATATGTAGGGAATGTGCTCGTAATATTTATTGTGTCTAAGGTCCCTGAGGATCTTCCTCACCCTGGCGTTGGTGATCTCCTTGGTGTCCTTGACCCTCTGCTTTTTCAGCTCGTAACGGAGACTCGTGATCAGCTCGTCGGGAATGGTGGCGGTCTCCTTCCCCTGAAACTGGTTTATCCACTCGTTGAAGTGATTCTGGCGCTTATAACTGTACTGGACCTTCTTATTGGTGTCCTGCTCGTCCTGGAAGGATAGGGTGGTCGCCATGTAGTACTTGGTGAATCCACACTCGGTGCACACGATGTCGCTCTCCTTTTGATTTTCGAATACCTTATCCGAGCCACACTCGTCGCAAATATCTATCTCGAACTTTATGTGGTCGATGTCATCCATGTGAGAGACGTCTATGTTCTCTTCCACGACCCTCATGTATTCTATATAGATGTCCCTACGGCACGTTTCCTCTTCGTAGCGTTTTATATAGGGTGCAGCTTTATTTATGTAGTTAACTAATTCATCCTGCGAATTCTCGTATTCCTTTATTTTTAGATTGTAACGCTCGAGCAGGCTCATGGTATTAAAAGAGTGTGTCCCTTATTATTTAAAATGATTAAACTATACCTACTCCGTTTTTATAACTGGATCAACGATATTGTCAGCTCACCCAGGAAGACAATGCCCCTCAAAATGATCTACGACGTGGATACCTCACGGAATTGCCTATTCCCCAGCGCTGCATGGAGGATGGAAATGGATAATCAGTGGCTCCCCATGGACACATCCGGAAAGCACACTTATTGTTGCTACAACTTCCGCAAGCTTGTCAAGAAGAATATTGACTGCGTGGTGAATGTTCGCTTCGAGCAGGAATACATCTATAATAACGTTCCCTATTCCATCGTTAGCAGGAGTCTCGATGACGCCGAGAATATCGTAGGGACCGAGGGAGGTGCCGAAATTCGTTCGCCCATCATCATTCAAAAGGTGCTGGCCGTCAAGGGAAAGAAGACGTGGTGGGACATGCATAGGCTCCTACGTTATGCGGGTCCATTGAATGATTTCCACGATTGCAAGGGGATCCGAATGAGAGATCTCTTTGAAAGTGAGGAAGATACGCCAGACGAGTGGAGAATCTATACGCTAATGGGTGGCGAAGAACCGATCGTCATCAAGAAGAATGACCTCCTCAGTCGTGAGTCACTGGTGCAAGGTAAAAGCGGAGTTCCCCTAGGGAAGTGACCTTGTATTCCAGGATGATGGGGAGGTCCTGACCGTGATGTAGTAGCTTGATGTGAGAACACATACAGGTAGCCTTGGTGAATAGGCTCAAATATTTGAGAGAAAACGTATCCACCATGGAACCAAAATCCCTAGTATCCGAATCGATATCGAACTCCGTGTATTGTTCGGCAAAGTCTCCCCTGCATCGGAAACTGATCTTCTTGAATGAACGCTCCACGCTGATGAGGTCGCCGATATGGGAAATATCCCTACACAACCTCTGAAAGTCCAGGGCCGGGAAGGGGGTCATCGTGACCAGGGGAAGTTCGGGAACGTCCAGAATCTCGTCATTGATGTCCAGAAGCTTCAATTTGAAGTTGCTCCTCTTTTTCTCGTTCTCGATGGCGATGTCCAGCACGTGCTCCTCATTTATCTTCATGATAAGGACGTCGCTGGGACTGACGGCCTTGAGTACCCTGAACACGTTGGTGGTATTGATTCCCACGATGATCTCGTCTTGACACTCGTATTCCTCGAATTGGGATGAATCCAGGAAGAGATCGACCATGGCGACGTGGGCATTATCCAGGGTGACCATGTGGATGCCCCTTTTACTGAAGGAAACATTGACGTCATTAAGAATATCCTTGAGAACCTCGAATATATTCTTAAAGGCAGTTGCTTGAATCGTTTTGAAATACATTTACTATCAGAGTGCGTTAATCTTTTAAACATTTGTCTTTTTATTGATTTTTTCCTCGAGGTCCGGCGTCATGGGAGCTGCCAGGGACGTCCCGTAGGAGTCTAGGGAAAATAGGGTGGGAATGTTATTAGGATTTCCGTCAAAGGCTGCGAAGGACTTCCTCGAATAGGACTCCACGTCGCTGGGGATCATGGAAAGGGCCCACTGACGTACCTCGTTCCCGATGAGGAGTCGCCCATCTTTGAGGATGACGGCCGGCACGTGGGTAAGCATCTTCTTGTGCTCTTCTGGGATGGGCTTCTCGTGGACGTTGTGAAGCTGGATGTGATTGGCGATCGGATTATTTTCAAGGAGTTTGAATATTTCACCGCAGTGAAGACATCTCGGACTGTAAATAAAAATGGCAAACATCGCCCTTGCGGGAAGACAGGAAAATATTCATAGATATAATTTCGCAACACCTAATAAGATGCGAATTCTAATCATCATAGTTGTAATCATAATTACACTCGCAGGATATTTCCTCCTCTCGAACAGGGAGGGCCTAAAATGGGATCTCGGCTTCGCTGGATTCAATCCGGCCGTCAGTGAGATAATCACCGAGGGAACCATGGACATCGCCGGCGAAAAGGTCGACGAGGTAGCCGTGCCTCCCGAGGTGGTGTTAAACATCGCCAAGGGGGTGGTCAAGATGCTCAGGGAAAAGCGTGGCCTTTCGTGCTGTCCCATCGAAACCGTGTTCATCGAAATGTACTCGTCCGCTGCATCCATGGAAAAGGTCAAGAAGGAGAGGCCCGACGTATATAAGGCCTACATCAAGTACCTGGAATCGCGCCTGGAATTACCGACCGTTGACGACGAGGATGGCGAGAAGAGGGCTGCTATGGTCAGCTACCTAGACAATTTGAAGAAGAATGAGAGCGTCGCCATGATTCCCCTGGGCGTTCCCCTGACCTACCGGGTTAGGATGATCCTCCTCGAAACAAAGCGCTACTACGGAATTCAGCTGGACGCCATCGCCATGGGCGACGAAAAGGATATGGAGATCAAGGGAATTACCACCCAGCAGTACGACGACGAATCGGTCATCAAACCCTTCAAGGACGATCTCAAGGCGGGAGACTGGCTCAAATACGACACCATCGCCAACAGCATCGCGCCCACCAAGAGTCTCCTCGACACCGTGGAAAATTCCGTAAAAGAAAAGCTCAAGCGTTAAATAGATATGCCCTTGACTGTGGCCGACGTGTTGAAACACGATTACAGGAAAAGGGAAATGAAAAAGAAACTTTATATTGAACTCTACGAAAGGGCGAGCTCCAAAATAAAGCAGATGGGTGAGATTGGGAAGCACGAAACCTGGGTGAAGGTATCGGGATTCACTATGGGATACCCAGCCTACGACATCGACGCGGCAGCGAGGTGGGTGGAAAGGCAACTCAAAAATGGAGGATTTACCACGCAACTTTATCAGAATGGCGAGATATTCGTTTCGTGGAAGATTCCCTCCAAGGAAAAGTCCACCAAGAAGGTCGCCAAAAAGGTAGCACCAAAGACCTCCACTGAAAATACCCTGGAAAGTCTAATGAACCTGAAAAAGACTGCGGACAATTATCGCTCTTTAAAATAACATCGAACACTAATTATGGACGGTTCAAATCTCCACGTTCTCGTTGAGGCAAAAAAGGAACTGCTCAACCAGCTTACGACGACTATCCTCCCCCTGGGGCTGGACACCATGGAAAATCTCTACGCCGAGTCGGTGATAGAGTCGGGAGGGAAGATGGTCCTCAAGAACTTCCAGGAAAGGATCGCGGGGATTCCAAAGTGGAACAACTACCAGATCGATGCCGAGGTGGGGAAGGCCGTCGATAGGTGCGGAGGGTGCCTGGACGAGATGATCGCCGCCGTCTTCGTCGCCACGGTCAAGATCATTTCGTCGGTACGCCTATCCAGGGATTCGCGCAAGGTCAGTCTCAAAATTCCGACCAACGACGTCTTCCTTTTGGGCGTCTACACCAATATCGCCAAGCGAATCTACGAGAATCCCTACGTCTTTGAAAAATCCAGTCGGCACGAGCGACGCAAGGACCTGGTGGAACTCGTCGATGGCGTGGTCGAGGAGACCGTTAAGGAGATGCTCCCCATCAATCAGATTCTTAAGACCTACCTCCACAAGAATCCCATGGACATCATGAAGCAGGAGAGTGAGGATATCCACACTGCCGAGATCAATAACGTCTCTGACGACGAAAACATTTTTCCGGGAGTGGGCGAGGGTCTGGGTGGCGAGGAACCGACCCAAGAGGATGATGAAAACGAGGGACCTATTGAACCGGAGGAACCGATGGGGATGGATATGGGCAGTGAAGAGATGGCACCGGAATTGGGAGAGAGAATGGAAGAGGATGAAAGTACCAAGAAGATCAATTTTAGGGACACTATTGGCAGGCGGGATCCTCCACCGATCCCTTCCTCTACCTCGGCACCTTTGAACCTTCCCCCTTCCGATGAAGAAGATGACTTTATCAATCCAGGTGCGAGGCGCTGAAAATACTAAAGTCTAGGTAAATTATATGTTGGGCGACGTCCTTAAGAATCCCTTTTACGCGGCCCTCTTTGGGGCAATCGTGACCATGCTCTACATATATGGAGTCACCATCCTGAATAGGGAGCCTCCGCCCAGAAATGCATCCATGATAAAGCCCGCCATTCTCAATGCCCTTTTGACCGGCATGGTGGTATTCCTGGGAACATCCCAGCCCGAAGAGATCTATCAGACTCCCTTCCCGGACTATAACCGCGGTATTTAATTAAAGAAAATATAGAGAAAGAATAGTAAATGTCAAACAGTGTTAATGCATTCAATGATCTCCTCCTTCAATTCGTGGACGAGTTGGTGAATACGTTTCCGGAAAATACCATCGCCAAGACCTATCGCAGTACGGTCAGCCTGATGATCAAGAAGGATCCCTCCCTCTGTCTGACTACCTTCATGAAGAATGTCCGTCCCCACGAGGAACTTATCCGCAATCGCGACGAGGCCATCTACGAAGAGCTCAGTAGGAACTACGGAATCCTCAAGACGCTGGACCTTGAGAGCATGTGGAAGTCCGAGCTCTCCGATAATAGTCGGGCAGCCATCTGGCAGTACGTTCAGGGACTCTACGTCCTTGGTAATAGCGTGAGCGAAGAGGAGATCGCGCAGATGAGCGACCCCGTATCTCAGGCGACCATGGAAAATATGATGAATTCTCTTTTGAATACACAGGAGGAATCTGGAAGCGATAACCCCTTATCGGGACTCCTGGGAAATCTCATCAATCCTCAGTTCATGCAGGATATTACCAAAAAGGCCGAGGAACAATTTGGTGACGGAAGGGGAGGTCTGGACCAGAATAAGATCATGGGGGCCCTCGGTCCACTCCTAGGAAATCTCGGAAATTTATTGAATCAGGACGACCTCGGAAATGCACCCTCTTCGCCGACTCCTCCAACACCCAAGAAGCGGATCAATCGCAAGAAGAAAAATTAGTTAGTATATTATAAGTATGGAACAACCATGGTTTAGAAACCCGCTGCACCTATTCGCCAGGAATAAGATTCTCATTTTCTGGCCCCTGGCCAAGCAGAATCGCGTGGAACGCTTGAATGCTGCCACGCGCTTCATTTTATACACCATGACTGTTTTGTTTCTCCTTAACAGGGACGTAAGGGTGATCTACCTCGGCATGACTGTCATCCTGGTCATGGCCAGCATGTTCCTGATGGGAAATGTAAAGGAGGGCATGCGCCCGGCGAATTTCGTCTCCGACGGAACAGCCTATGCGCCGGAAGGGGGAACCTTCACCGCACCCACCAAGGACAATCCCATGGGAAACGTTCTCATGACGGACTACGTCGACAATCCGAAGAGGGCGTCGGCTGCCTATTACCCCACCGTAAAGAACACCATAAATAAGATAATGGGCACGGGAGTTCCCAGGGATCAGGCCGACGTCTATTCGAGCAGGGACCAATCCAGGCGGGCCTTTTACAGCATGCCTTCCACGACCATCCCCAACGACCAGGAGGCCTTCGCCAAGGCTGCCTACGGACCGGTAATCGATAAGGTGTGCCGTTCGGAGAGGGAGGCGTGCTTCCCCAACGACAAGTCCATGTTCGGTCAGTCCAGGATGCCCGAGCGCCATCAGCATAGGGCCGGCGGAGGTGGATCCGTCAAAGCTTAACTTTAAAATATACTATACTAATAATATGGCACAGAACCTGAATACAGCGTCTATCATGCTCGATTGGGAATCCCTCCCCAAGGAATGCGCCACGTCAAATTTTGTGGCAGCGCCAACCCTTACGAATCTCAACTACGCGGGTTCCGGAAGGGCCAGCACGCCCCTCTTCGGGACGTCGCCCTACATGGCCGGGAGGGGCGCTCCGGCAAATGTTATCATGGTCGAGGACATGCTCCGACCCCAGTCCACCAGCTACTTCACCAAGGGGTACGCAGGAAGGTCCCACGACTTTCCCATAAATAATATGGAGTGCTCCGTGCCCCTGAGGACCCGTGCCAGGGATCCTGTCAGCAGCAGGGCCAATGTTCAGAACGATATGTTTTCGCGTCGTTATAATTTCTAAGCTAGTTCTAATATGGACCCACTGAGTCTCGTTGCCTTGTTAGGGGTCGCCGCAAATCGGAAGACAGATTGCCGTAAGCGACCGCAAAGAAGGTTATACATCCATGCCAGATACGCAAAGGCCTATGCCTCATTTTCATAGGAATATAAACAACCCAGGCGAAAACCTGTCGGCCGTCACCGAGATGCTCACCGGTCCGGCAACCAGGGGATCCTATTCGCAGGGGAAGACGCCCCTGGGAGCAAGGAAGGACGTCATCAAGAATATGTCCGACGTCGTGCCGAACGCGCAGAATCCCTTCGGACAGCCTGTCTACAATCTCTACGGAAGGGAAAATGTCTCGGGGAAAATGAATAACCTATCGTCGACCGAAAAGCGTTACGTGGGACCGGGCATTGGCGTCCCGGCGACAGTCCCGGCCTATGGAGGATTTCATCAGAAGATGAGGGTCATGCCCAATAACGTCAATGCCTACCGTCTCACCCACCTTCCCGGGAGGAGCGGGCCGGCCAAGGACTTCGTCAGCCTTGGTACGAACCGCTTGGTTACCACTCAGAATAGGCCCGAAAAGACACACGTCCTCCTCGGCGAAGGTGGTCTTCGACCCCTCGAGCAGGGACGGGGTCAGGGTCAGGGTGGCGCCATGACGGGGATGGCCCGGAGGGAGAAGTACATCAAGTCTCAGAAGACCACCAATAGGTCGGAGACTTCCTACCGTGGCGATAACCTTTCCTACGGTACGGCCAAGAGCACCGTGTCCATGAGCACCAGCCAGGAGAATCCCACCAGGAATAAGGCTTCGCTGGTGTCGCGCATCAACGACGTGGCGGGTCCGGGAGGCCTGGCGGCCGGCGGATACGAGGGTACCCAGTCGGCACTCCTCCTCCGACCCTCGCAAAGGGGAAATGCGGGATATAGGCCTCCCGCCGGTCGGATGAACGTCATGGAGGGGAAGATCTCCCAGGGGATGGTGACTCAGAATAGGGGAAGTGCCTCGGTAGAGGCCAAGGGTGGTTCGGGAAATCAGGGGATCAGTCAGAACTACGCCGTCACGTGGCGTCAGGATAATAATGTGTATAAGGGAAATGCCAATTTTCACTCGCAGAATCTCGACGTGGCCAAGAGACAACTTGATAACAACCCCTTTGCACGTAGTATCAATTAAAAGATTCTAAACATAGTTCCATAAAATGCACATGGAAACATTTGATTTAGAAGTCACCGGGAAGAATAACGATGGCATCCGGACTATCGTAATCGAGACGAGGGTCGATCATGAAAGCCGTAATGTAATCGTTATTATTCCTATTTATTACAAAGAATCACTGGAAGCCGATATAATAAGGAAGGCATCCAGTATCTATAAGAACTACACGGTCATCGCGAGGGTCGAGTGATGATGTAGGCACTTCCCTGAAGAACTGCTTTGGCGTAAATACAGCCTAATGCCATGTGAGTCTCTGCCAACTCCATGACATTTGTCTTTGATACCACCAGATCGAAGGGGTTATCGTTCATGAAATCCAATACCTTTCTGGTATTCTTTGTTCCAGAGGGATCCATAAATTCCTCCATGATATCGAATGAACCCTTTAGCCACTTCACATGAACGGGGTTAGATGGATCGAAACCGTACATATATTCTAATACAATGTTTTTATATCTCTAATTATTAGACGAATGAGTTCTTTCGGAGGAAGTTATGGTATATCAGGAGAGTCATCTTCCATTGAGGGAAGCGGAAGTAGTGTATATTCCTCTGGTGAAGCAGGTGCTGTTCAGCTTTCGAATGGAATATTGGGTTTGACCAACCATCCATTATTTAAGACCGACATCGCGACGGGTACGGTCACAGTGTCGAGTCTAAAAGTTGTAAATTCATTCAATCCGGGTGCCAGTTTCGCCTTTAGTAGTATCCAAGGAGATCCAGACATAAATCTTATCACCGGCGGAAATACCATTAACATGATATCATCTAATGTCGGAATAGGAACCACCAAACCGCTTGACCTCCTCCACGTGCAGGGAAATGTCTACACGACTGGGAACATCGTCAGTCTGAATAATAGCATCATAGGAGGAGGATACACGGGGGCAACCATCCGATTGGGTCAAGGATTACTGGGAGCTTCGGTGGGAAATAGATACTCTCCGGTCGCCCACGTTGGAGTTCTCACGGCCAGAACTATAAAGGATGATACCATAAATCCCCTAAGTATTTCGTCATCTTCCAGCCTGGTTATGGCATCGGATAGAATCCACTTATTAACGAATAACGGAGTGGGTATAGGAACGGCCACGCCTATGAGGGAACTACACGTGGTGGGAAATACACTTGTTACAAATAGCATGACCGCGTCCTCCGTGGGAGTGGGAGTGAGTGGTCCCTTTACGGAACAGCTCCACGTCCAGGGATCCGTTACGGCAACTTCTCACATGAGTATCGGGGGAATTTTCAGGGGTGCGGGAATGCGAGTGGGAGACGTGGCGCTGAGTTTTGGAGTAGATAAAAACGCGAGCGTGCAGGGAGACCTCTACGTGGTAGGAGATACAGTTATGAATAATGTATACGTTAGGGGTTCACTTACGTCCTCCGATATCACTTCTGAAACGAACTTTGTCAATGTTCATAAGAAACTGGTCGCGAACGAAGATGTGGAAATGAATTCAAATGCAGTAGTGCTGGGAGACCTCAACGTCTCGGGAAACGTCTTTTCGATGGGGTATATTACGGCAACAGAGGGAATAGATTTCGGTGACAATCTTCGTATCCTTGGAAGCATATCTTCGGATCTCATATCGTCCTATTCGGGAGGTTCTAGTATAATAGAGGTGGCCAGCAACGTGGGCTTTGGTACAAGCACAGTAGACTCTGGATATCTGGTGCAGGTCGGAGGAAGTGCCAAGGCATCTGCTAACGTAGATGCCACCAACATATTTGCCGATGATGTCCGTTCCACCAAGAGTATGCGTTCAGATGGAAGCTTTGTGGCGAACAACATGCGCTTGGGGGGTATATTCAATATCTCTTCCCAGAAGATAGATACTAACTACATTACCTCCAATCTAAAAGTAAGCGGATTACTCAACGTGGGGGGAGATATATTGGGAACCAACGTGTCTATAAATGTCAATAATACCAGTACGAGACAAATACTGGTGAGAAACTCGGATACCAGCACCGGAGAGGCGTCCATTGGAGTCGTTTCGGGTCCCAGTTCTAATATATTCGGAATGGGACAAAAGAACACGGGCGAAAGTTATTTGGTGAACTACGCCGATGCCGACATGAATATTATACAAAGGGAAAGAGGAAATATCAGGTTCCTCATTGGAAATAATCAGGAAGATTTTTTTAACATAGGGAAATTTGGAAAAATAGGCATAGGCATCGCCGATCCTACCTATAAACTGACCATGGATGGATCCTTCCGACTCAGCGGATTATTCGGAGATCCCTATTCCAATCCCACGAATCCAAAATTCTATTTCACCGACATTATAACCACGCCAGGTACCGTCCCCTTTGATACATCCGACGGGAGGGTAAATGTCAAACACACGGCAAATGTCTATATGAGCTTCATGGATTCCGCCACAGTATATGGAAGAATAACGCAGGTGGGAGGGTCAACCAACTATACCACGCCCTCGGATTATAGAATAAAATCAAATGTGGAACCCCTCTCCAATGCACTGGTAAAGGTGGAAAGTCTAGAACCTGTCCAGTTCACATTCAATAGCCATCCGGACAAGCAGGTCGCAGGATTCATAGCCCACCAGGTCAATGAACATATTCCACAGGCTGTGACAGGTAATAAGGATGAAATAAATGAAGATGGAGAGATTGTCATTCAGACTATTGATAAATCACATATGATTCCATATCTCGTTGCAGCAGTGAAGGAATTATCCTCACGAGTAACTTCGCTTGAAAATATATTATCTAAAGAGTAGAAAGGAATGCCTACTTACGTTGGTATAGGGACAACAGTTGAACATGGAATGGAAGTGGTAGGAGATGCCATTATCGAGGGTCAGGAAGGAGGCCCATTGTCGACGAGGGTCCCCTTTGAGTTATTCAGCAATGTCAGTGGAAATTCGACGATTGCCGATTCGAGACAGATGCGTCTAAGGGTTCAACCGTCCAATGAGATCAGCCCCGATGACTCCTACGTGGTCGACATGGGAATCCAAAATACCACCGACAACTTCTTCTTCATTACGGCACCTCAGAATACATCTATTACGGGAACACAAAGGTCCTTCGTCATAACCAAGACCAGTAATGTTGGAGTTGGGACGGCAGAACCCCTCGAAAAATTCCATGTTCAGGGTGATGTCAAGGCCAATGTCGTGAATGCGTACACCATCACGGGAACACCCAATTTGGACATGATGGGAACCTTCGCCAACGTGACGGCCACTAGTAATGTGGTCATCTCGGGAACAAATTCCACCCTATCGGCAACGGCAGACATCGCCACCAACGCCGTCAATACGGTCATGACTTCCACGGGAGATCTCTCTACCAATTCAGTCAATACCACCCTATCTTCCACCGGCGATCTCTCTACCAATTCGGTCAATACCACCCTCTCTTCCACTGGCGATCTCTCTACCAATTCGGTCAATACAACCCTCTCTTCCACTGGCGATCTCTCTACCAATTCTGTCAATACCACCCTCTCTTCCACCGGCGATCTCTCAACCAATTCGGTCAATACCACCCTCTCTTCCACGGGAGACACGACCGCCAGCTCGGTGAATACTACCCTAACTACAACAGGCGATATAACAGCAAAGTCTGTCAATACGACGCTTACCTCCACCGGGATCCTGGATATGCGAGCTCCTTCCATCCTTGCGACCGGTAACGTGGGCGTGGGGACGGCGACGCCCCTTGAGAAACTACACGTCTTCGGAGACATCCGTTCCAATGCCCTCACGACCTCCACGGTCACGGGTCTGACCGACCTCGACCTCGTCGCGACATCCAATGCCAACATCTCTTCGGTGAACACCACCCTAACTACGACCGGTGATATAACAGCAAAGTCTGTCAATACGACACTTACCTCCACCGGCATCTTGGACATGCGAGCTCCTTCCATCCTTGCGACCGGTAACGTGGGCGTGGGGACGGCTACTCCCCTTGAGAAACTCCACGTCTTCGGAGACATCCGTTCCAATGCCCTCACGACCTCCACGGTCACGGGTCTGACCGGCCTCGACCTCGTCGCGAACACGGACCTAACTGCCAGCTCGGTGAACACCACCCTAACTACAACAGGCGATATAACAGCAAAGTCTGTCAATACGACACTTACCTCCACCGGGATCCTGGATATGCGAGCTCCTTCCATCATTGCGACCGGTAACGTGGGAGTGGGGACGGCGACGCCCCTTGAGAAACTACACGTCTTCGGAGACATCCGTTCCAACGCCCTCGCGACCTCCACGGTCACGGGTCTGACCGACCTCGACCTCGTCTCGACCTCCAATACGAACATATCTTCGGTGAACACCACCCTAACTACGACCGGCGATATAACGGCAAAGTCTGTCAATACGACGCTTACCTCTACCGGGATCCTTGATATGCGAGCTCCTTCCATCCTTGCGACCGGAAATGTGGGCGTGGGGACGGCGACGCCCCTGGAAAAACTCCACGTATTTGGAGACATCCGTTCCAACGCCCTCACGACCTCCACGGTCACGGGTCTGACCGACCTCGACCTCGTCGCGACCTCCAATACGAACATATCTTCGGTTAATACCATCGTGACCTCATCGGCCAATACCTTCGTGTCAGGAGACAATATCATTCTCAATACCAGCAACGTAGGAATAGGTACGGCGACACCCATGGCTACCCTACACGTTCAGGGTGATTTCAAGGCCACCGGCAACGTGGAGATAGGAGTAGTTTCATACAATAAAGTACTCGGCGCGGGACCAATATTCACCATAACCACGACCGACATAATGTTGCTTGGATCGACGGCCGTTGGAACCACCGGAACAGTTGGCGTGGGAACTACGGTTCCCGAAACTTCCTTGCAGGTATTGGGAGACGTGGCCATAGGAAAGTCTGGCGAAAATGCCGGACCCCATACCCTATTTTTCGGAGGACTCGTCAATGACGCAAGCCTTGCAGAAACCGTCATTGAAAATAGAACCCACGATGGAGCAAATGGAACCGAACTCCTTTTATTCAAGGGAAATAATGCAGATGCAAGTAATGGATACGATCGAATTCGTCTAAGGGCGGGTAGAATTGTATTGGATACGTTCCCTAGCACGACAATCAGTAGAACTGGCGAAAATCCCAGAGTGACCATTCTCGAGGATGGAAAGGTCGGTATCGGGAAGACCGATCCGGGATACACACTCGAAGTGGCTGGAAGCACCAAGTTTGATGGAGGGGCAATGTATTTTGGAACGACCGAGGGTCTCACCAGCATTACCACCCTTAGAGTTACCATAGGCACCCAGGGTGGATTGGGAGGAACAAAACAAGTACAAGCCACGTGGCCAAACAGTTATAGTATTTCGGCAAGACTCATGGTTCAGGTCACCATAGATATTGACGGAATTTCAAACGATGACGACGATACATTTATGACAACGGTGACTGGTGTAAGCACGACGGGTTGTAAAATAAATGTAAGGAAATTCAACGGAGGAACGTGGGCAACCACCCTCTATGCCATGGTTACGGTATTTGAATTGTCAGCGTCCCCCTAATTAAATTATAGATGATTATTAGAGAAAATCAATGTCTTACGTTGGTATAGGGACATCCAATCCCAATCACACACTGGAAGTTGCTGGACAGGCCTATATCGAGGCAATCGAGGGAGGAAATACATCACAGCAAGTTCCATTGGAAGTTTATAGTAACTATGCGGGTTACGATGATAGAGATTCATCTAGGCAGATACGACTCCGGGTCACTCCGTCAGCCTCGCCCACGTCGAACATCAACACAGACATGGGTATAGAGTATAATAACGGAAATTACTTCTTCATATCGGCTCCGGTGACGGATTCCATCAATGGAAACAAAAGTAGCTTTGTCATAAAATCTAGCGGAAATATTGGAATAGGTACCACGAATCCCAATACAAAACTTCACATTATTGGACCGGCAACTGTCATGGGAAGTATAACCGCTGCCGGTAATATCTCAACGTCAGCCGGAGGAATAAGCGTCACGGGAAATATAACGACCACGGGAGGAAGTCTGAGCACCACAGGAGATATCACGACTTCGGGGGGAGCTATCTCGGCGTCGGGAGATATCACGACTACGGGGGGATCTCTCTCTTCATCGGGAAATATCCAAACCGGTGGGAAGATAGACGCCGTCACGGGGTTTTTCACGGCAGGGAGTATAACGGCGACCGAAGCCATCATACATGGACCGGCCAACATAACGGGAGATCTCACCGTGGGAGGATCGGTATTAACCACCGGACTGGAAGTATCCGGAACACTGGCCGAATACATATCTCATACTGGAAATTTATCTACCAAATTTGGATTTCCCGACCTCGATGAATACTCCATAATCACAGGTGGGGAGCAGAGACTTAGCATTAAGACAACACAATCAATTTTTTCGGGAACAATAACTACCGCAAGTCTTTCATCTACGGGAGGAATTACCTCGGATACGGACATCATCAAGGGGGTCAGTCTCTCATCTACAGGAGGAATAAACTCGGACGCTG
>Ga0181558_10001090_pt1 | contig 25843 bp, 18 predicted proteins | sample 011ome_22_FD_133754 | JGI IMG/M metagenome (GOLD analysis project Ga0181558, IMG submission 133754) | Coastal salt marsh microbial communities from the Groves Creek Marsh, Skidaway Island, Georgia - 011507BT metaG (megahit assembly) | ecosystem: Environmental > Aquatic > Marine > Intertidal...
AACCGTGTCTATTAAGCAAGTCATAAATTCTAGACCAGTGGTCCACAAAAACCCTGTCATGCGTGTCTAAAATCCATGTACATAACTCCGGTAACCTAACTTCATTTAATGTAACAAATTCCTCGCTAAGAAATTTCTTCCAATTTTCAAGTTCCGCTTGTGGTTGTATACCTCCGAGCCCAAATAAAACATTCACTTCTTCTTCAATATTCTTCCTATCCGGATGCTCACCAACAAAAAGAGCGTACTGGGGATTATCTAATACGAAATACACGAGTCCATTTGACAGCCATTTTCGCATTTGTAACAGTCGAGCATCTCTGGCATCAGTATGTATCAAGTACCGATATTTTTCAAGCTTTGGATGGAACTGAAATTTAAGCTTTTTTCCTGCACTGCGATTAGTAAACTCTTTATTCGTATCGATCACAATAATTTCCCAACCATTCACAGGGGGTATTTGTCGATTTGTGAAGAAATACGAATCTATTCCATACTTATTGAACGATAAAAGTATATCTTGTATTCCGTTGAGCTCGTTACGATAGTTCCCGAAGTTGTATGAGTAAAGTGCGAACTGTCCTACTTTTGATAGTTCACAGCGAAAGAGCTTTTTTCTAAGAGCTGGTAATGAAAGAGATATCCAATAAAGGATAAATGACGATGTCAACCAGAGTACAATGCATCTTTTTGAACGGAGCATTACACTTTGGAGGCTATAATATTTATGTCTAAATTTGTTTTCCCTTAACTAGTAGTACTTAATTTTAAACGAATTTACTGACCCGAGATGTATGTATACGAATCTTTTCGCGAGCTTTAGGGCACAAAAAATCAAGTTCAATGTCAGAACAATGGCATTAATTTTTGAAAAAACTATTCCTATGTCACCAATTTGATGTATCTATCTATCACACGTAGCGACTTCGCAGAAAATACACAAAAAACACAAAAAAACGTCCCTGCGCGCACACGATATATCATCCGTATACTTTCAGCTCCACGCAATAAACGTCGTTACAATACAGCGAGTGAGTTGCCACCCGGAGACCCCTCGCATGTTAGAGTACTAGGAGCGACTTGCCACCGGGGAACGCAACATTTTTTTACGCGCGCTAGGGGTTTTGTTTTTTTGTATTTTCTGGCGAAATCGCTGTATACGTATGAAAGATACTCAAACTGGTGATATAGGAATAGTTTTTTGCTTAATTTTTTGGTACATAGGCACCATAAATTGTCCATCGCCTATTCCCTCCCCGTTTTGTCGAAAAAATTGGTAACCCAAAAACAGCGGAGTCTTGTTCTCTCTACTTCAAAGACAAGCAGAATGAGGGCAAGAACGAGGGCAAAGTAGTAAATGAAAATGCGAAACATAGCACTTCTATACAAGAACCTTCATTCTCGATTTATTTCCGTACCCTATATTCTTGCAACTTTATTTCTGTTTTTGACGATGCGGAAATATGTATCTCCAAAAGACGGGAATTTACGTGAGTTCCAAAGTGAAAAAATTGCCGTTATATATTCATATGGAGAAAATTTAGGCAACGGTGGCATTATCGATGAGTCTAATCTTTCGTTTCTGATTCAGGTGGGTATTAGAGGAAATGTTCCCGGAACGCGCGATCCAAATGATAAAGTTGATTATATCATAGTAGCAAATGGATACAAATGTACCCCGTGTGACAATATCCTTCCTAAAGTACTGAGTCTCCCTGAACTACGCGGAAAGGAAAGTGGTTGGGTTACAGTTTTGAGAAGAAGAAATTTAGGTATGGATTTTGGTGGTTTTATGTATGCAATTCAATGGATACAGATGTATCGGCGTGGTAAGTACAAATATTACATATTCTTGAACAGTTCCCTTCGAGGTCCTTTCATGCCTAAATGGACCCCAGAAAATTTTCATTTTACAGACGTTCTCATCGACAGAATGCGTAAAAATGAAAATCTCAAGCTTATGGGTGCATATATATCTTGTCTTCCGGAGATTGAGCCTAAGCCAGGTCCGGTCATGGAATCCTTGTTTTTTGCCCTCGATTATCTATCCCTTGCACATCTCGTAAGTGTAGGAATATTTGATCCCCAAAAAGCGAAAAGGGATTCAATTTTGTCGAGCGAATATCGCTTACTCAGTGAGATTTTATCACGTGGCTGGTCTGCAGATACGTTATTGGCCCGCTACCGCGCCAACATTGACTGGACACGTAAAGTGCACCACAGTTGTAACGATAACCGACATTCCAGTCGACGTGGTGCACTGGAAGGTGATATCTCTGTAAACATTTATGAAGCCATTTTCGTCAAAATAACGTGGTGTGTCCGCGCAAAAGAAGTTGCAGTCACCTCAAAATGGCTCTTGCAACTTTCAAATGATTATGACGGCACGGAGGGAACTTTTGATAGATTGGGATACGAGAATGGCATAAGTATTGGGGGTACATCAGGTAAGAATGGTACACTGAGACCAGATGTTCCACAAGATGGTTGCTACATTGGTGACACAAGTGACATACTCTTCCGTTAATCAAACTCTTGAACTACAAAGTTCTGCGAGAGTTTCACTCAAACACTGACTTCTACAAAAAAGTAAAGAGCTGTGAAAAGAAGAAAACGGAAAGAATTTCCATGACGCCTGCTCTTCCAAGCTCTGCTTCATATGCTATTATGTTCAACTTCAGAAATGAAGCGCTGGTCTATCAGAGTTTGAATATTCAGCGTATTCCCCCAAGATATCTCTCGTTTCCCTTTCAATAATTCCTACCTGAGCATTCGAATACTGCTTTCTTCGCCATGGCTCGCCACCATATTTTATGAAAACTTGCGATTGGAGCGCTTCTACACTTGCTTCAAATGTGATAGTTGGATTCCTACAGTGCGAAAAAAGTTCCATACAACTACTTGTATCGTTATTAAGAACATCTTCATCATTTTTTGTAAAGTTGTAAATCATCGGATGATAACTAGCTATTGCGCCTCCTTTTTTAAGGCAATTTTCTGAAAGTCTCAACTCTCTTTTGATAGCTTCCGACCAAGGCATGTACGATTCACAAGTTTCTTCTGTGATGGCTAGATAATCAGAGAAATAAAAATTTGACAGCGTAAGCCACCAGCTTTGTAAATGAAATCGAATCTCACAACTCATCGCCGGGCCAACCATACAAAGATTTTTACTATCAACAAACGGATTTACAAATTTGCTCAACCAATATGGTAGAGAAGTATCAGACATATCTGTTTCATCTTTTTTGTTGTAAAATGGTCCTCGCACTCCATCATTTGTAAATATAAAGTAGTCATAGTTCTTGACTTCTTCATGCTGCGAACGTATAAACTTTGCATGATGACACAAGTCTGAAACTTTATTTTTATTGCTAGGAGCTCCAAACACTTTGACGTTAGGATAGTTCGGAAATACTTCTTGGGCTGATGTTTGAACACCAACTGAATCATAGAAATCACGAACAGTTGGAAAACTTCCACTTAGAGTGAAAAAGAAATCAACTACCCTTGTTCTAGATTCAACAGCACCTTTTATAAAGGTCAATAAATTTACCCTTTTGTTTATCTTGACTGGCACCAGCATATCTTCAGTCTCATAATAGATGTAGTGGATAAGTATTTTAAGACCCTTTCTTCGTGTTATATTACTATGTTGACAAAGTTCAAATTTACAGGTTTTCGCATCAGAAAATTCACAGTTTCCCCCAACATTACTTTGTCTCTCAACTATCCTCCAGTTTAAAAAACAGATCGCTGAAAACGCAAAAAATGATTTGATGAGCAAGTTCAATTTAGTCGTTTTAGCGTGGCATTGAAGTTTACCGTTTCTCTTCATCTTAGGGCATGTATGGGAGACGCATGTGTGATTTTTTTTTCCTTTTTTTTCTTTCACGAAACGCACGTCATCCATTACGTTCAACACCAATTTTCGTTTGCAATGCACGGTCGCTTTCGTCGTCCTTTAGGCCTCACTATCTTTATTAGAGCATAGATCAGGAAAAATAAAACTTCTGTCTTTGTAATGAAACAAATTACACAACAACAACAACAACAACAACGTGTGCATAAAAGAGTAAATAAAAGAGTAAATAAAAAAGTGAAACGTGAAAGTTGAGAGAATTCTCTCCCAAAAATCACAATCTACTGTAGAGCACAGATCACGAAAACATACATATTACTTCTGTCTTTGTATGAAACACTGTCTTTGTATGAAACAAATTACACCATATCGCACAAACATATAACCCACAACTCCCAACAAAAAAAAATCAGGAGATGCCGTACGAGCCGAAAAATATCTTAATCACCGGTGGGGCTGGCTTTATCGCCTCCCACGCTGCCATTCTATTGGCGAAAAAGTACCCGCACTGCAAGGTTCGTTGTGTGAATTCATCGCCGTCGATCGATTTGTCGTGCGCAAAATGCAAAAAGCGTGCTCTTTTTATTTTTATTTTCTGATTTTCTGTGGACGGCAACGCTCCTCCGCCTTGTTCGATGCACTGACCGATCGATAAGATTTGTTGTTGTTCTTCTTCTTCTTGTTGTTCTCCTTCTTTAAAAACGTTCTTGGTTTATCTGTTGAAATGAATCTGACGCATTATTCGACGTTACGTCTGCTATTAAATTAATGCACAGATTGTCGTTCTCGACAAGCTCGATTATTGCGCCAATGTGAAACACTTGAGCGAACTCTCGCACTTGTTAAATTTTAAGTTTATCATGGGCGATATTCAATCGGCAGATTTAGTCTCGTACATTTTACGAAACGAAAATATCGATACCATCATGCACTTCGCGGCGCAAACGCACGTGGATAACTCGTTCGGGAATTCCTTCGCGTTCACGGAAAACAACATTTTGGGCACGCACGTGTTGCTAGAGTCGTGCAAAACGCTTGGCACCATCAAACGCTTCTTGCACGTCTCCACGGACGAAGTGTACGGGGAAAGCTCGTACGAGATGAATGCCTCAAACACCGAGCACGCGAGTTTATTGGAACCGACGAACCCGTATTCGGCAACGAAAGCGGGCGCGGAAATGCTTGTCATGGCGTACGGACGTTCGTACGATTTGCCGTATCTCATCACCAGAGGAAACAACGTCTACGGGCCACATCAATTTCCGGAAAAAGCAATCCCGAAATTTATCATGTTAGCGAAAAGAGGTTTGCAAATTCCTTTGCACGGGGACGGAATGGCGACGAGATCCTACATGCACGTCTCGGATGCCGCGAGTGCGTTTGATAGCATCTTGCACCACGGCGAAGATCGAGGTGTGTACAACATTGGTGCGCAAGAAGAACGAACTGTTCGCTCCGTTGCCGAAGATATTTGCAAAGAATTGAATTTGAACGCTGACCATGTCGTCACGTACGTTAAAGACCGTCAGTTTAACGATAGAAGATACTTTATCGATTGCACGAAGCTCCTCGCGTTGGGATGGAAGCAAGAAAAATCGTGGGAAGACGGTTTGAGAGAAACCATTGCGTGGTACGAGAAGAACGGCGAAAACGATTATTGGGGCAATCTTTCGGCTGCGTTGGTCGCCCACCCTACGGGTGGACACGTCACGGCATCGCCGAATGTCTTCGAAGAAATCGCGGGAAGTACGGCAGAAGGAAAGGCTGAAGACGCGGCGGAAGCGAACAAACCAGTATTCTTAATTTACGGTCGAACTGGTTGGATCGGCGGTATGCTCGGTCGCCTCTTGCAAGAACAAGGACACAAGTACTATTACGGCGCGGCGAGATTATACGATAGGAAAGCCGTGGAGGATGACATTGCTCGATGCAAACCGACCCATATTTTGAACGCCGCCGGTATCACGGGTAGACCGAACGTCGATTGGTGCGAATCCCACAAAAAAGAAACGGTCCAAACGAACGTCACCGGTATTTTAACCTTGGTCGATGTTGCGGATAAGAACGGCATTCACGTCACCAACTTTGCCACCGGTTGCATTTATTCCTACGACGAGAAACATCCGATCGGCGGCCCAGGTTTTACCGAGGACGATCCACCAAACTTTGGCGGTTCCTTTTATTCGCACACGAAAGGGATGGTGGAAGACTTGCTCAAAAACTACGACAACATCTTGCAGTTGCGTCTGAGAATGCCCATCGATAACCGGTTGGATAACCCGAGAAACTTCATCTTTAAAATTGCAAACTACGATTGCGTCGTCAACGTGCCAAACTCGATGACGGTATTGGACGAACTCGTTCCGTACGCCATCGACGGTGCGTTACGAAAGCTCACCGGGATTTACAACTTTACTAACCCAGGAGCAATCTCGCACAACGAAGTTTTGCAACTGTATAAAGATTACTGTTCGCCAAACTACACATGGAAGAACTTCTCTTTAGAAGAGCAAGACAAAATCTTAGCCGCTCCGAGAAGTAACAACGAGTTGTGCGATAAGAAGATTAAATCCGCGTGGCCGCAAATTCTCAACATTAAAGAAAGTTTGATCAAGTACGTCTTTGAGCCGAACAAACAGAGAGGCGGTAAAGTGAGAGGTGGCGCGAAAGGAGAGTGTTAAAAGCGCCGCTTTTGTTTTCTCTGAGAGAACACCGCATCAATATATAGTTTTGTTATTCCGTTGAAATAAATATTTTATCCATACCATACAGTGTAGAAGAAGTACGAAGAGGCTCCGCAAACGAGGCATTCGGTCGAACGCAGCGAGGTAGCACAACTTTTTGCACAAAACTCTGCGGTTCATTTTAGATGGATAACTACTTTCTCGACACTTTTTCGGCACCCCACAAAACAAAAACTCTTCATTGTCACAAGCACGCGATTATAGTAGCCCGTGTGCAGAGAGGAAAGCATCGTCATGTCGACCACCAATTCGACCATTATCACTACTATCACCACCAACACCGGGTCAACGATGAACGACGAGAAGGGCGAAGAAAAAGAGGAAGGAGTGAGAGGAGGGAAAAAATCAATTCATTACATCATAGAGTCGAGAGATAAAGAAAACAAATACTTGAAGGAGTTTATAGGCAGCGAATTGTGCGTTGAGTTTCAAGAGAAAGCAGAGTGGAGGTCGTGGGCGTGGAGCAAAAAAACGTCGCATCTTAAAAAGGAAATTGTGGAGAGCTATGCGGTGGCAAAGAGTGTGGATGTTGTTCTTGCCTCCATGCGAGCTGGGACAAGGAAAAGTAAAAAAGTAGTATTCTTCGATATGGCGAGCGGGAAAGGATTCACGTCCGTCGTTTTGGCGAAAAGGTTTCCAAATGCTACAGTACACATGCTAGATAACAATAGAAACATGAATCTCGCACATTTAAACGCGGTACCGACAGTACAGTTTAAAAATATTGATCTGTTTTCGGAGGAAGCCGAGACGCTGATTATGGACGCTCTCGTCGAGCACGATGGATTTGGCGTTATGGTTGGAATGCATTTGTGCGGGAATCTCAGTCGGCGAGCGATTGAAATGTGGACAAACATAATGACAAAAGGTGAGCAAATGCAAGAAAATTCCTTCAACTTGGGATTGGTTCTTTCTCCGTGCTGTTTGCCTCATAAAGTTCGAGTTCCAAAAAGGAAGTACAACGATTTTGGCTACTGGATAAAATCGACGCAAAGACAGTTTGGAATCGATGGATACGACTTATGGGCGACTTCGTTGTACAATCTCGTTTGTTCGCACGTAGGTCCTAATATGCGTAGCGTTTCGAAAAGATTTTTCAGGGATGAAAGTTTGTTAACGCCCACGAATTGGTTTATTTTAGTGACTCCTATGGACTCGAAACGCATCTGTCAACTTTGCGAAGGTACTTAACTAGTCGAATATACTTGTACGATGCACAGTGGTACTAATAGTAGTAGTGGTAGTAGTGATAGTATTAGCATTAGTTCAGTTTTGATAGACCCAGTAGTGTTATAGTACAAATCAAAAAGGCATTTTTTTAAGACAGATACCTTTCTTTGTTTACAAGTCGCGTCGTCGCTACCCGGATTGTCAAGACGACAACAGCTATTGCGTAATACGAAAACAAGCACCACCAAAGAGCATAATAGCGCGCTTCTGGACCTAGATACTTGTTAATCGCGAATACCGCAGCCATGAAGGAGCTCGTTCCGATGGCTGTCAATCCCGCCAAAAACGAAAGTTGCTTCATCGCTACCATAACTCCGTACAAAGATTTCGACACTATATTTGCTACGGTTGCCGCAAACACTGGGAGTACTACACTTTTTGCGCAAGCGATGACTGAAGTGTCCGCGGTAAAACCAGAAGCGCCAAAGTAAAGCAACCAGAAACATATCGACGCTGAAACAATACCCACCATATATCCCATCGCTTGAACGATGAGTGCCATTTTTCGCGCGTTTTTACCATCGTTTTTCGGCGTGAACGCAATATATTTAGGCAACATTGTTTGTCCAACCTGTACGAGTGGATCTCCGCATAATACACAAACTGTGAAAATGTTCCCTGCTATTCTGTGCGCGGCGGAAGCGACGTTTCCGATTGCATTAGCCTGCAAAATAAGAACCACGTATAATGACAAAATTGAGAAACTCAGAAACGTTATGGGAGCAAAAAACTTCATCACGGGTGCACACATTTCCTTCGTTGGTATAATTGACATCGGCGGAGAAATCATTTGCGTAGATGGAGCTGGAGGTGGGATGTGAAACAAGTTCCGTCTTCTCAAAACCGTGAAAATGCAAATAGCGCCAACATACAGCGATGCTGATGTCGCCCACGCTGCTCCAATGGCACCTTGTTTCAACGTCACGACGGCAACATAATCTAAAATAACGTTTGTGATTGCTGCTAAGGAAACACACATGAGTGGTGTTATCGTATCTTCGCGAGCGACGAGAGAAGCATATCCAGCGCCCGTTAAGAATGCAGCCGGCATCGCTAATCCTCGTATTTGAACGTATTTCCTTGCGATATCTCGCAAAGGTCCAACCTGTTCTACGCCCAGCAACGAGAGCAACGCGTCCGGAAAGTATACGAGTAACGCGGCGAGTGTTATCGCGAGCGTGAACGAAATAAACATCGCTCCGTATACTTTTCTTTCCATGTCACGCTTCGGCTCTCTCACAGCTAAGCCATTCGAGACGATGGACGTTACGCCGGCCGTGACAAACATGAATAAGTTCACCGGGTAATCTGTCAACGGAGTTGCAACACCTAGCGCGGCTAAAGCTACAACGGCGTCTGATGCGTATCTACCAACGAAAGCTGTATCTGTCATCGTCAATAAAGGCGAAATAACGTTCGAAGCCATTAGCGGGATGACGAATAGTATTATGCTTTTGATTTTATCACGAACGATGAGTGGCGCAGTCGACGGGTCTTCTTCTTCTTCTTCTTTTTCTCCTTTTACCTCTATTTCTGCTCCGGTATCATCATCGCCGATGCTCGTCGCGCACGCCGAAGACGTCGTCCCTTTCGCTCTGAGTTGGCCGAGTTTTTGTCGTCGCCGTCGTCGTCGTCTGTTCGTTAAAAAACAGTCGACGACTCTACCGTTGCCGTTACCGTTGCTGTCTTCTTCGCGCAAATGTCTCCGTTCTGGGACGGTGTCGGATAGTATTTGTAACGATGTTGCGCGCATGTGCGAAAATCCTCGTTGAATGCGTCGCTTTGACCGCGCAGTAACGAAGGACGACGTTGATGGTGATAGCTTTCTGTTATCCATTACGCTTTTTCTCGCGTGTGGAGAAGAAGTCCCTTTGGATGAAGAAACCACCAAGGTCCCGCACTCCGATAGTAAACAAGTGGAAACCATTTCGATGTCGTGTGTTTATTCTATTCTCACTATGCTATGATATAACTTATAATACCTATGTAGGTGTCCGGAGTCTTTTTGTGTCGTGGAGAAAGAAAAATGTTTCTCCACACAGGCTTTCTTTTCTCTGAACAGATGACACAGGGCTGACACGCACTAAAGGTTCAATCAAGGCTGTGCTCCAAAAACAAAACAGAGTGATGAATAGAGCGATCGTTTTAGAGGTTATGATATACATTTTTAAATACAATATACTTTATTACACGTGTTATCACTGTTCTTTAGTGCATTATTGATCGTTCAAACTCTCGAGGCGCTCTTCCATCTCGAGTTCACCGCGTACACCTTCGAGTGTTCCACGACACCAGCGTCCTCATTGTCGACAACCTCAGCATCAAGACACAAGAGCGGCTCAGTCTTTGAATCCTCGCGCAGCTCGTGATACCTGTCCTCTTCTTCGTCATCATCCGCAAAAATACGAGTGACTGCACAGTAAATGGAAAATAACACCAGCGAAATCAAGGATACCGAGACGAAGCACGTTAACGCGCGTTCGCGTCGCATCTTGCGTTCGTGGTTGCGCCTGTATTGCACCATTGTCGCAGGTGGCTTTGGCTTTTCGCCAAGCCTGCTGCTATCATCCTCTAAATCTTCAAAGAATTGTTCAGCGATGGTTTGAAAATCCTTCATAAGTGCCACGTCGGCGTCCATATCATCATTATCGCTCGAAGAGGAAGAGGAAAAGAAGACGAACGGTTGCGAGAGTGAGTTCGCGATGCCTTCGCCAAGCGACGATAAGTTTTCAAATTCAACGTCATTGTTGATTATATCAGTACCATCGCTTTCTTCTTGAACGAAAGAAATTAATGGGACTCGAAAGACTCGGCTGGAAAAGTATGTCGGTTGCTGTGAGAGATAGTTTTGACGCGCCGTGCCGAGGAAAGAAGGCTCTGAAGTCTGGTCTTGATCGAACAACGAAGAAGAGGAGTAGAAAGACGAATCATCCATGTTTCCATCTCCGAAGAAAGCTCGCATCATCATGCCTGGAAGAGACACATCCGAATTTTCATTCGCATTCATCGTCATTCCGTTCCCATCAGGACCTTCGCACGCGATCAACTCCGGCATCGCAACTTCTTCTTCTCCTTCTTTTCCTTCTTCCACCTTCTCCTCCATCATCTTTCGCGTGCCCTCATCTTCTTCTCGTACCTGTAACCGATGAATAAAAGAGAAACGGAGAAATTTTAAAAGTCAGAACGTTTTTTATTCGTGAACTTTTTCTTTCAACAACGAGCGGGGGGAGTTGAATTTGCGTTTCTATATTTTCTGACCCAACACCATTAGTGCACGAGGGTGAAAAAACAGAGGGGATGACGCGGACAAGAGGAAGGAAAAACTCGAAGGAAAGAAGAGAGGAAACGGAAACGAGTTTCACCGAGTGCGTCGCGAACGAGAACACCACGCAAAAAATAGACTAAACGCAACACGCACCATTTCTTCGCTACTTTCCGACTCAAATATGCCGGTGCCATCGCAGACGCACGACTTGTACACGCCTCCTTGCCACGTCTTACACATCGACGATTTCGCATTGAGTTGCCCTCCGCAGTTCTCTTCGCAAATTTTTAGGAATCCAACGCACTGGTCGTCCTCCGCAGAAGCAAAAAACTGCGACTGAGAGGACACTACTGCGAGAACAAAAACGGCGAGGATGGAATGCACCCTCATGATCTGCGCTTTAATGTTCGCAAACGCGCGGAAAGTCTGTGACTTTTAAATTTGTTGTGTGGAAATGTCGTTCTTTGAACTCTTCTTCTTTTTTTCTTTGTGACCTTCCGAACCTTCCTTTTTAACGATATTTTTTTCCCACACTGAACCAAACTTGAAAGAAAAAAGGTACCAAACAAATGCAGACGCTAACGACGCAACGCATCAGGGTATGGAGCAGATCGTCGTGATGATAATAGCTGTAATGTACTACTAATAAAAGCAAAAACGTGGGGTGGTATTTCTTTTTTCTCTTTCTCTCTCTCTGTTCTAAGGATACAACGGCAGCGCGACTGTTTCGTTACACTTTACGAAAATACTCTGGATGTTGCCCCATCGGCGAGGGATGTGTTTTACTGCACCTTCTATGGCGACTGCCGTATTTTCCACGACATCTTCTACGCTCATCGCGGACGTTCCCGTTTTCACGCGAACGCATGTTCCACTACTCAAACTCAAGTACGTCGCAGACGTCTTGCTTCGAATTTCCTTGGCCCAGTCCTTCTTTGTTAAATCGACCGGAATCGGTTGACGCTTCTTCTTAAAAAACGTCTTACCGAGCAGTTTAGGTAACACCGGAATCACTCTCTCGTCCGCTAAGAATAAATCGTACGAATCGCACAGCTTTCTCTTCGCCTCGTGCGGTTTGTAGTTGTTTCGCAACTTGCTCACGCCTAAAACTTTCGCTATTCCCGCTTTATCCTCACCCATGGACTCCACCTTTAATTTTGCCTCTTTGTGTCCTTTACCGTCGTTGTCTTTCACAATCAAGCACAATTCTGCCGTTTCTAAGTCAACCATAGAGTGTGGGATTCGAATGGCTTTCATTTTTGCGTTGCTCTTCGCACTTCCAACCGGCTGCGTTCGCAAAGAGATGAGAACGCTGTACGCATCGTCGCCTTCGTCTTCAAACAAAGGATCTTTCTCTTTTTCTTGCTTTACTTTGTCTAAGTGCAAACGCAGCGCGGCGATTGCTTTTTGTATCTGCGCTTTGTCTACTCGGGATGGTGGAGCAGAGTCCTCGTCCTCTTCTTTCTTCGTCTTTTCTTTGTTTGTTTTCGGCGGCTGTGCCTTCTTCGGTTTGGCAACCATTTCCTTTTCTGCCTGTCTTTTTCTTTTCAAAAAACGCCTTTGATTGATGCGCACGCGTCCTCCCTTACTCTCCGTGTGTTTGTTTTGATGTGTGTGTGTGTGTGTGTATATATATATATGTATATATATATATATGAATCGCGGAGGTCGATGATAAAGTCTTTCACAACGTTTGTCTCCTCCTGCGTGTGCGGGGAAGCAAATTGGACGCACACGAAAAAAATTTTGAGGATTGAGGGGTCACTCCACGACCTCCCACCTCACTCACTCGCACTTGGCAGTCAGAAAAAAAAAGAGCAGCAGAGCGCTTTCGCGGCATTTTTTTAGAATAATGACTGCGATAACGACGATTATGAGCGTCGCGACACAGGCGGGCACGAGAACCAGAGTCAAGGGTCCATCATCATCCTGTTCTTCTCCATCGCCATCTTCTTCGTCCTCTAAAATCTCAGCGTTCTCCTCGAGAAGACAGACGCTTCCGCGCGGATTACAAAGAAAAGGAGGTGACGTCTCCCTCCAAGCCATTCAGGAACCAGAAACGGAAACATCGACGACGACGACAACGACAACGACGACGTCTGTGCGAGACATGAAGTCACAAATGAAAGACATGAGAAAGCAAATGGAGGAAAACGAAGACTTGAACGTGTTAATGAGCGGTTTGCGGGGAACGAATATCGACCAGTCAGATTTTGCTGAACAAGGCGTGGAAATGAAAGTAATTGATTTCGATAAATACGACGATGGAACCAACGGAGATACGCTACCGCTGGTATACGATCCAGAAGCTATTGAGAGATATTGGTCTAAGCGATCCGGCGCTGTCGTGCAAAGAGCGTTTCAACTCGCCACAATCGGTGGAGGATTCATCAGCGGCTTGATTGCAGATTTCATCACGAAGAAAACAGAGGAAAACTCTGTGAAGCGAGCGATTCAACTCCGGGAAATCGTTACGTCGTTGGGGCCAGCCTACATTAAGCTCGGTCAAGCGCTTGCCATTCGACCAGATTTACTTGGTCCGCAAGCGATGGTGGAGTTGCAAAAACTCTGCGACAAAGTGCCTTCGTTCGATAACGAGCTCGCGTTTCAGACGCTCGAGAGCGAGTTGGGTTGTAAATGGCAAGACGTGTATTCTGAACTCGGACCGGAACCAGTCGCCGCGGCAAGTTTAGGACAAGTGTATAAAGGCGTTTTGAAAAGTAACGGCGCGACGGTTGCCGTGAAAGTTCAGCGACCGGCTGTGTTGGAAACAGTATCGATTGATTTATTCGTGTTGCGTCGCGTCGGATTATTCCTCCGCACAGTTGAAGGATTCAACACCGACGTCGTCGCGCTTTTAGACGAATGGGCTTTGCGATTCTTCGAGGAGCTTGATTACGTCAACGAAGGTGAAAATCAAATCAAGTTTGCGGAATCCATCAAGAAGGATTTACCGCAAGTTGTCGTCCCGGGTACATACATGGAGTACACGAGGCGAAAAGTCATAACGAGCGAATGGCTCGAAGGCGAAAAACTCTCGCAAAGTACCGCGGACGATGTCGGCGAGTTGGTGAAAGTTGGTGTCATTTGCTATCTGAAACAACTTCTCGATACCGGGTTCTTCCACGCGGATCCTCATCCGGGGAACTTGATTCGCACTCCAGACGGTAGACTCGCCATTCTGGATTTCGGTTTGATGACGCAAATTGACGAAAACATAAAGTACGGCATGATTGAAGCTATTTCGCACTTGATCCATCGCGATTACGATGCCATCGTGAACGACTTTGTGACGCTCGATTTCATCGCAGAAGGTACGGACTTGTCGCCTCTCTCGGCGCCGCTCGGGAGAGTTTTCGATCAAGCGCTCGAAGGCGGCGGGGCTAAAAGCATAAACTTTCAAGAGCTCGCGGCAGATCTCGCGCAAATTACGTTCGACTTTCCGTTTCGAATCCCGCCGTATTTTGCGATCATTATCCGTGCGATCGGCGTCCTGGAAGGCATCGCGCTCGTCGGTGATCCAGACTTTGCGCTCGTGGACGAAGCGTATCCGTACTTATCGAAACGTTTGCTGACATCAAACGATGACGCGCGCTTGCAGGAAGCGCTTCGCTACATGGTGTACGGTAAGTCGACTGTATTCGATGCCGATCGCCTGATTGATTTACTTGAAGCCTTGGAAAGCTTTAAGAGAGACGTGACGACGTCTTCCGGTGTCTCCGCCGAGGCGAGCGCGAGCTTGGAAAAGAAAACATCGCGAGAAGCCTTGCAATTTGTTTTATCACCGCAAGGTAGTTTTTTCCGTGAATTTCTTCTCGATGAAGTCGTCAAAGGTGTCGACGCTTTGAGCAGAGAATCCGCGGTGGCGGTATTAAGTAGCGTTGGCTTGAAGGACGCGAGAATTCCCATTTTATTTCCCGTCCTCGGATTGCCGAACAGCATCGCGTTGGCCCCGAAAGTTACGCAAGAAGATAAGGAAACCGCAGAAAACGTGACGAAACTTTTGAACTTCTTGCTCGGCCGAAGTGGTGGTAGTTCGAGTTCGAACGAAAACACGTTTTCGCGCGAGACTTTTGAAGAAATGCGGCCATTTCTGCCCGCCGTTGCGAACCAAATATTGCCGACGCTCGTGGAGCGCTTATCGTCCAGGTTGGCGGCGAGAGCTGTTCGGGAGATTTTCGTTTAGACGGCGTGCATTTGTGTGCGTGCTTGTATCCATAGAATATAGCTCATTAGATTTTAAATGCGGGCAGCGCTTTGTATTATTAACACATGTTGAGAGTAGTATTCATCGCGATACATTTTGTTATTCGAGAGGAGGAGATTGTTTTTAAAAAGGCCAACGGGCGGGGGGCGAAAACTCAAAATTTGGGCACGCAAAAGAGCCGCGAAATTTTTCCCCGCGAAAAGCCCAAAAGCCTAAAAAAACGAGAAGCACCCTCTTTTTTGCACTCGTCTCGCCACTAGTTTAGCGCACACACCTGAACACATACAAACATGGTGAAGCACAACAACGAAATACCCCACCAGCACTTCAAGAAGGATTGGCAAGGGTACGTTATTCACTCCTTTAATGCCGCGTTTATCGTTCGCGTCTTGGAGAACGCGCGTCGAATCGCGTTCTTTTTCTCTCTCATTTTTTCTTCTTTTTTACGCGACAGCAGACACTCACAGGAATTCATCCATTCTTTTATTACAGGAACTGCTCGCAATCTTTCGTGCGAACATGGTTTAACCAAGCCGGCCGCAAGAAATCCCGTAGAATTGGTACGTTTATACAGTTACTTTTCGAATTAGCGCGTCGCGTATGGTGCTTTCGGGTGCATTTCCGACCGACCAAAAAATTTCCGCCATCGCGAAAACAAAGCCCTCTTTTCGGCATTTTCGCCGCTCTCTTTTTGCGATTTAGTTTGAAAGCGCGTTTATTTGCTCGTTTTTCTGACATCTCCTCCTCTCTTTTTGCACTCCTACTAAACAGCACGCGAGAAGAAAGCGAAGGCTACCTTCCCGCGCCCAGTCTCTGGTGCTTTGAGACCGGCGGTCCAATGCCCGACGCAAAGATACAACTTTAAGCAAAGACTCGGCAGAGGTTTCACGCTCGAAGAGTTGAAAGCGGCTGGTATCCCGAAAAAGCTCGCCCCGACCATCGGTATTTGCGTCGACCACAGGCGAAAGAACAGATCGGAGGAATCTTTGGCGACGAACGTTGAGAGATTGAAGGCGTACATGTCCAACTTGATCCTCTTCCCGCGCAAGAACTCGAAGCCGAAGCACGGCGATGCGGACAAGGCTACGATCGCGGCTGCCACGCAGCACAAGGGTACTATTATGCCGGTGGAGAAGAAGAAGTCTGGTGCGGTTGAGATGGTTACGGTTACGGATGAAATGAAATCCTTCAAGGCGTACCAAAAGTTGAGAACGGAGATGATGAACGTCTGGCAAGTTGGCCCGAGAATCAAGAAGGCGGAAGAAGCGGCGAAGAAGGCGGAAGAGGATGCCAAGCTCGCGAAGATGAAGTAAGCTTTTTTTATTTTTGAGAGAGAAGAGTTTGTTATAGAAGAGATTCCAATAGATGTAATAGAAAGAATAATATAAGAATAAGTTAAAACGATATCAATCTACGATACGCGTATAAATCAAAGCTCGACAACATCAACGTCCACAGAAGGAGGAGGAGATGGAGGCTATCGACGACGCCGTCGACCGACGACGAAACATCCTCGAGTTCGACGACGCGCCGCACAAAAAGTATCATTGGTTTATCTACATGCCCAATCGTTTCCTAATCTCAATGTATCGCTTTTGATTCGAATCGTACTTTGAATCGCACGCGTTCCCGTCTTCGTCCACAAACGGAACTAACACGTCGCTCACGTCCACGCCTTGTTCCTGCGCCTTGATGGTAACGTCGTATAACTGGTTTCGCATGGTTAATTGACCGAGCATCCGAGTAGGGAGGAATTTCGGGTCTCCTTTCTTAGGGGGTTTCCAGTCATCCGGTACCCAATCCATGCCTTCGGCGTCCCCAAACGGATACGCGTCTCCAGGCAAATCAAAATCGTAAAACAAATCGGAAGTATCAATGCCGTTCTGGTTACATTTTTCCATCTCTTCGCTCACTCTTTGTTCGAGTCTCATTTGCGAAGCTTTCGTGGCACCAACGAGAAAAATTGATAAGCCGCTGAAGGCGACGAAACCAGGCGGTAACGCCGAGGTTTTCGTGGTCGCGCCGCGCGATGCTTTACTGGTCGATGGCTTCGAGACCGCGAGCGGAGCGTTTACCGAGCGCATTTGTTTTTTTTTCTTTTTTATTTTTGTGGAGACAGGTGAACTGCGAGACGCGTGATGATGAAAGAGGGGTGAGATTTTAAAAAGATCTTCAATCTGGCTGCGGAAACAAAAAAAGATAAACGCGTGCTTCTTCATAAGTACTCTCTTCCTTCTCTCTCTCTCTCTCTCTCTCTTTTTATCTCCTCTGTTGTTGCGAGCGAAAAAGCGAAACGACCGAAAAGAAAGGAGCGAGAGCTAGTAATTAACGAGATCAACGTCATGTCTGCCTCGATGTCCGCGTCTATGGCACTCGGCGCGCGACACAGCGTCGCGCAAAGAAAGAACGTGTCATCTTCATCGTCGTCGAGAGCAAATTTTAGAGGAAGAAGACACGCTAGTAGCACCGCTCCTATCACCACCGTCGTCCCGAAAGCGGCGGTATCGGAGCCTCAAGACAAGGCTGAAGCCGCGGCGGCGCGGTTAAAGCAGCTCGAAGAGATGCAAATGGAAGAAGACGCTAATAAAGAAGTTATGTCTTCCGGTGTGCGTCAAGCATTTCCTTTATCCATGGTCATCGGGCAAGAAAAGATCAAATCTGCGTTGTTGTTGGGTGGTGTCGATGGCGCGCTCGGCGGTATCGCCATCTCGGGGAAAAGAGGTACGGCGAAATCGATCATGGCGAGAGGTTTGCACGCGCTTTTGCCGCCGATTGAAGTCGTGAAAGGTTCCTACGCAAACTCCGACCCGGAAAATCCCCGCGAATGGGAAACCGGACTCGCAAACATTGTGCAAAAAAATCCAGAAACCGGCAAAATCGAAACCTTCATCAAAGAAGCGCCTTTCGTGCAAGTGCCTTTAGGTGTCACCGAAGATCGTTTGGTCGGCACCGTCGATATCGAAGAATCCATGAAGCAAGGCAAAACGGTCTTTCAGCCTGGATTGTTAGCTGAAGCGCACAGGGGTATCTTGTACGTAGACGAGATTAACTTGTTGGATGACTCCGTATCGAACTTGTTACTTTCTGTGCTCGCAGAAGGTGTTAACGTCGTCGAACGGGAAGGCATTACTTTGAGACACCCGTGCAGACCGTTATTGATCGCGACGTTTAACCCGGAAGAAGGTCAATTGCGCGAGCACTTGTTGGACAGAATCGCGGTAACTTTGAGCGCGGATCAAGTCATGAAGTTTGAAGATCGCGTTTTGGCAGTCGATCAAGCCATGGGTTTCCAAGACAAAGCGGATGAGTCGGTGAAAAATGCGGCAGAGGCCACCGATGGTATTAAAAGTACGATTATTTTAGCTCGAGAGTGGTTGAAAGAGTGTACGATCACTCGAGAACAGGTTGAATATTTAGTCAAGGAGGCCACTCGAGGGAGAGTGCAAGGTCACAGAGCCGAATTGTTCGCCGTGAGAGCGGCAAAAGCGTTGGCAGCATTGGACGGACGATCGAAAGTGAACGCGGACGATTTAAAAGAAGCGGTCCGTCTCGTTATCATCCCAAGATCGGAGCTTTCCGACATGGAAGAACAACCGCCGCCAGAGGACGAGCAACCGCCGCCGCCGCCGCCGCCGCCAGAGGACAACATGGATGATGATCAAGATCAAGAGGAAGACGAAGATGAAAACGAAAACGAAGAGGAAGAAGAGGACGACGTGCCAGACATTCCCGAAGAGTTTATTTTTGATGCCGAAGGGGTCGTCATGGACGATGAGGTTATGCAATTTGCCAAGGCCACGAATAGAAGCGGCGGGAGAACGGGTCGTTCCAAAAATGTGATCTTTTCGCAAGACAGAGGACGTTACATCAAGCCGGTTTTACCGAAGGGTAATACGATTCGATTAGCCGTCGATGCGACGCTCAGAGCGGCAGCGCCGTACCAAGCCGCGAGAAGAAATCGAGATCCGAACGAAGTGAAGAAGAAAGTGTACGTCGAGAAGGGCGACATGCGAGCAAAGAAATTGGCGCGAAAGTCTGGCGCTTTGATCATTTTCTTAGTCGATGCGTCTGGTTCCATGGCTTTGAACAGAATGAACGCATCGAAAGGTGCCGCGCTTTCCATCTTAGAAGATTCTTACAAGTCTCGCGACGAAGTTTGTATCATTCCTTTCCGCGGGGACGAGGCCGAAGTTTTGTTACCGCCGTCACGCTCTATTTCCATGGCTAGAAATCGATTGGACACGATGCCGTGTGGTGGCGGCTCTCCGTTAGCGCACGGTCTATCTGTTGCGGCTCGTACTGGCATCAATGCGATGTCGTCAGGCGATGTTTCGAGAGTCACTGTGGTATGTTTGACTGACGGTCGCGCGAACGTGCCGCTCGGTAAATCCATGCAAGATCCAGAGTTCTTGTCCCCGGATGCTCCGAAGTTGAGCAACGAGGAGTTGCAGGCGGAAGTTTACGACATGGCGAAGTTGATGACCTCGAACGGCATGTCGCTTCTCGTCATCGATACGGAAAATAAATTCGTCTCTTCGGGTATGGCCGAAGAAATGGCGCAAAAGTGTGGCGGTAAGTACTACTACCTCCCCAACGGAACGGATCAAGAAATCGCGGCGGCGACAGCGAGTGCCATGGCAGAAAGCAAGGCGTGATTTGATAAAAACTAATAATAACACAAAAATAAACAAATCGACACATTTGTGAAGAAGAAGAAGAAAAAGTACACAAACGTAAATACAGTACTACAGTACGCAAAAACACAATTGACTAAATTTTAATTCATCGCGTTAGAACTCTTCGTTCCATTCGTTGATCGAACTTGCCGCCTGGCGGCCAATCAACGCCGGATCTTTGTGGAAAAAGAACGAAGCTGAAAGAAGAATGTAGGCTAATATCAACACTAATCCTTTCAACCAATTCGATCTTCCATCCTGACAAACAAACGCGACTGTGATGACTGTCGTGAACAACGTCGCCGTCTCAAACATTTGCAAATTCAAATCCATAGGTTTGTCCATAAACCAGCCAACAATGACGCAAAACGGTATGACTAAAAGCGCGATCTGCGTCGACGAACCAACAGCTACTCCCAACGAAATATCCATTTTATTCTTCATCGCAAACATGACCGCGGAGGCGTGCTCTGCGGCGTTCCCAACGATGGGTAATAAAATTACCGAAATAAAAGCAACAGAGAAATCCCAAGACGCCGAGGCACCTTCAATTGTTGCGACTAAGTAATCGGATAAGATAGAAATGAAAACCGTGAAGATTCCGAGCCAAACGATTGAATCCCAAAAGCCGAGAACTAGTTCCTCGTCTTCGTCGTCGTCATCTTCTTCGTCTTCGTAAAGGTGCGTATGCGTGACGAGCTGAAAATATAAAAACGCCAAATAGATTAAAAGCAGAATAGTACTCGAAAATCGCGAGAGAGCGAGTTCAGACGCGGTACCGTGCAGCTCGGTGTGCGTAAAGTGCAACACGGCTGGAAGAGATAATCCCATCACCGCTAACAAGAGCAAACCAAAATTCATCATGACGCCCTCCGCGTTGAAATATTGTTCTTTCCTCGACATGCCACCAAAGAGGAACGCACACCCAAGAACTAAAAGCATGTTCGAAAGAATAGAGCCGAGCAAAGATAATTGGACGACTCGTAATAATCCAGCTTTTAAGGCGTACATGGAGACGATCATTTCTGTGGCGTTCCCGAACGACGCGTTCAACAAGCCGCCCACGGTGGAGTTTGTATATCCCGCCAATTGTTCCGTGACAAATCCCAGACGCTCAGCTAACGGGCAAATCGCAATCAACGAGAAAGTAAAGGTTAAACCGTCACCCCAGCCCCCTCCGTTGGAGATTATCGCTAGCGGTACGCACACCAGCAAATAATTCAGTTTGTTTGTGAAAAACAACTCTTGCGTCGCTCTTTGCAAGTAGACTGCGAAGCCGTCTTTCATGACATCTGGTTTGTTCGCTTTGAAAATTCTGTTTTGATACGAGACGAGCATGCAACAGAGAATGCGTTTGTAAGTGCACACGAAAGCGCGCGCGCGCGTTTGCGTTTGCGTTGACGACACAACGGTCGAACCAGTATATAAAGATGAAGAATATGAACGAAAAAAAGATTGTAAAACAACAAAAAAAGGGAACGCACCCACGTCCGTCGTCTTCATCGTCGGAGTCTGGGCTAAATCGCAGGACATCGGAATCTGAGACACCAGTGGTCATCTCGATTTCCACGGAGTCTTTCTTCTTTGACATTTTTGTCGATGATGATAGCAGCGGCGGTTCTCGATGAAAAACAATGAAGAGATAGGGAGCGAAAAAAACTTTGTGAGATCGGGGGATGTCAGTGTGTAAGTGTTTGTTTTGTGTGTGTGCCGATTTCATTTTAACCGCCGGTGTTTTTTTAAATCAGGAGAGCGTTCAAGTATTCACATAAAAAAGAATCTATACAATGCCTTCTACTTTTAGAACGAACGCATCAAAGACGCGTTTATTTACAAGTTAACCGTGTTTATTGCTACCACTATTACTGCTATGTCTATTGTTACCGCTACCACTGCCACGCTTGTAAGAAGAAGAAGAAGTGGAAGAAGAACTCCCTAGCAACGCGGCTCGCGTCGAGCTGCTCAGTTTACTGAAAGACTCTCGCAATCCTGGATTTTGAACGCGGTCGTTAAACTCGTCCTCCTCTTTTCTTCTATCGTTCTCTTCTCTCTTCTCCTCCCTCAACTTTTCTAAACGTTCTCTATCTTCCTGCGCTATTCTCGACTTTATGCTTTCTAACTCGCTCGCGGTGACTCTCTCCGGAACGGCTATGCGTATCGGTCTCAACGTATTCTTCGGCGGTCGAGGCAAATAGTCCGCCCACTTATCCTTCAGCGCCGAGACTCGCAACCCTCTTTCAAATACATCTTTTTCCGTATTCTTGACCCTATCTTCCATTTGTTTGAACTTTGCCCAGCCTATTTTAAACAACGGTTTGTCCGGAGGTGGAGGAGGTGCAAAAGTTAACGACGACTCCACGTCCAAGTTATCTGGAACGTCAAATCGTATCGGGTCGCCCTGCCATACCGCCGGCGCGTCTCTTTTCTTTCTTCCGTGGCTTTGCGCGCCTCTTCCGTTCTTTCCGTCCGAGGAAATGGACGAGCGATGATAATCATAATACGACGACGAAGAAGAAGAAGACGAGAAAAAGAAGAACAAGGCCAATGCGACGAAGAAGACGAGAACGAGTGAGAATATCTTCTGCGCCTGTCGCCGCGTTTGTTTGCTCGATGGTTGCTTCCGCGTGCCGCGCTTCATGATGGGAGCGAGAGAGCGATGCAGAATTAAAAGACCGTGCACTTCTTCTCTCACTATTTCTACCGTAAAACGCTCGCTCTTCTTCTTCTTCTTCTTCTTCTTCTTCTTCTTCTTCTTCTCTTCGTCGGTTCGTCGTGTTTACCAGTTTGCGCAAAGTGTGTGAAGAAATTTTTTTTTCAAAAACTTCACATCACACACCAAACATCGCGCTTTGAAAACTTTGTATCTCTTTTCACTCCCGTCGCGTAAAACGTAAAACAGAGAAGACGCGGTGAAACTGATTTAAAGACGCTTTTGAGAGCAGAGTAGTGATAGTTTCGAACGAGAGAACAGACGCGGGCGGAAGTTTGTGCGAGTAATCAAACAGAGATACACAAAATACGCGCGTACGAACGCAAAGAGGAAGAGAATCACGAGTAAAAATAGAAAAAGAAGAAAGAAAGAAAGAAAGAAAGAAAGAGAAGATGAGCAAGTCTGGAATGAGTTCGGCGGCCAAGCGCATCCAAAAGGAGCTCGCAGAAATCAGTTTGGAACCACCGACGAACTGCAGCGCTGGACCGAAAGGCGATAACTTGTACGAGTGGGTGAGCACAATCATGGGTCCGCCAGGTACGCACGCGCACACACTACTTCCTTTTCGTTTTTTTTCGCTGCTTTGAAAAGTTTAAAAATTCATCTCTCTTTCTCTCTCTCTCTCTCTCAAAAACAATTTCAAAAACAACGAAATATAACAGGGTCGCCGTATAACGGAGGCGTCTTCTTCTTGGACATTCACTACCCGACCGATTATCCATTCAAGCCTCCGAAAGTTACCTTTCGAACGAGGATTTACCACTGTAACATAAACTCCTCGGGACAAATCTGTTTGGATATTCTCAAAGACCAGTGGTCGCCGGCTTTGACGATATCGAAAGTCTTGCTGAGCATCTGCTCCTTGTTGACGGATGCTAACCCGCACGACCCTTTGGTCGGGTCCATCGCGCAACAGTTACTGAACGACAAAGAAGCGCACGATAAAACTGCCGCGGAGTGGACGAGACGTTACGCGCAAGGTTAAAGAAAAAGCAATGAAAAAATAAACGCTTCGCGGGGGTCAGAGATTTCAATGTTTTCATAATTCTTCGTAGAAATATAGAGAATACTACGACAACAGTTTTATAATACACGCGAGCGTTAGATTTATTGCTTGGTTATGTTACTATCTATTTATTCGTGCTCTTACTCTTCTTGCTTCTCTTCTTCGATTCTCCTCCTTTCGCGGCGGACGAATTTGCTGAATTTTTTCTTCTCTCCGTCGCGTAGACAACCTTCATTTCGCGTCCTAATAACTCTCTTCCATTTTTTTTCAAAGCGCGAGCGAGATCACCGTCCGATACAAACTCTATGTGCGCAAAACCTTTGAAATCCTGCGTGTCTTTATCTAAACCCATGCGAATTTCTTTGATTTCAGAACCTTGAGCGAAAGTTTCTCGTAATAAATCTTCCGTGACCGAATAATCCAAATTCGCGACGAAAACCACGCGCTGGCCATCGATTTTTTTCGGCGGTTCTTTCGTAGAAGCGGCAGCTTTTTTTACTTTATACGGTTTGCAAACCATGGTAAATCCTTCCCAGTCTTCGCCGTCAAATTTCAAAGCTTCGTCGCGATCGGCGACATTGTGAAAAGTGATGATGGCGATGCCGCGAAAACGGCCCGAGTCTGCAAATACCATGCAATCGACGCTATCTACTTCTAAACCTTCCTCATCAAACGCGGCTCTGATATCATCTTCCGTTTTGTGAAAAGGAATACCTCCACAATACATCGAGCGTTGCGCGGCTTCATCGGATTCGTCTACATCTCGTTCCGTTTTCGACGGTACCATTTTCGCCGGAACAAACTCTTTCTGCGCTTCTTCGCCAGCCGACGCGGGATTTTCTTCGCGCTCATCTTTCTTCTCTCCGCCGTCGTTATCGTCAGGAGCGGCGCTCTCTTTTTTCTGTTTCTTCTTTTCTTCCCTTTGTTGTTTTCTCCGCTGAATGGCGGCGTCGAGTTTTTCGCGCTTCGTCATCTTTTTCAACCTCTCTGGCTTTTTATTTTCAGCACCGTTATCGTTTGTCGCCGCCATCTCCGCTCGCTTTTTCGAACATGCCATACACGCTGGTTTCGCTTTGAGCAGCTGTTTAGCGGCAAACTTCTTCGCGGCGAGCGTCTTCTCGCATATTCGGCACGTCTTTTCTGAGTTGAACATGTTTAGCTCTTCAACTTTTGCATTCGCCGCTTCCGTTCTGGTTTGTCTTATTTTCCTCTTCTTCTCTTTTCCTTTTTCTCCGCCTTGATGTCTTTCTTCTTCTTCTTCTTCTTCTTCCTTGTCGTCCTTCTTCCTCTTCTTCCCTTCCGAGCTATCGCTCGTTCGCTTATCCTTCTTTCTGGGAGTCTTTTCCTTTTGTTTCTTCTTCTCATTCTTTGCGTTTTTTTTCTCAAAGTTGACGTGCTCGTCGTCGTCGTCGTCGTCGCCGCCGCCGCCGCCGCGCACCTTCATCTTGTTAAGTTGGAAGGAAAAATGCGTTGCTTTTTTGTCGCGTAGTCCAGCAAAATTGACAACAGACTGTAATATTTAATAATTTATCTTCAATAAAACTCCCGGGTGTATACGGTTTTACGGGTGCAGTCAAATATGATCCCTGCTCATAGGAAAATTGCCTACGGTTCATTAATAAAGATAGTCCTAGACAAAAATATGTTCTTTAGAGTGTTCTTACCCTTGCTTCTTCTAGCCACAGCAGTTGTTTATACTACTATTTCATATGACCTTTGGTATGAACTGGGCAAAAATCAAGCTTGTCCTACTAAGCAAAGTAACTCGGTGGAAGACCAAATCGAGCCACCTGGTTCTGCATCAAACTATTATAACGAGAAAATGGACAGAAATTATAGAGAATATATGTACAGCTGGCATCGGTGTATAGGTGATACTATAGGCAAACATCCATGGAAGTTTCGATCGTGTATGTTCCAGAATGTATGCTACGATGGAAATTCAGAGGGAGTGTTGACATACTATGCGCATCCGAAGAATGATATTTCTCATGAATCTGAAGTTTCCAGTGGGACAATGGTACCTTATGAACGCATGACTCGAACAATTTTTGGAAAAATAGTAAGAAGTGATCACCGTTCGTCTGTCAGAGAATTCAAAATGAACATAGTTAGAGGATCAATTCCCGTTGAAAAGGTTTAT
>Ga0181558_10001092_pt1 | contig 25827 bp, 18 predicted proteins | sample 011ome_22_FD_133754 | JGI IMG/M metagenome (GOLD analysis project Ga0181558, IMG submission 133754) | Coastal salt marsh microbial communities from the Groves Creek Marsh, Skidaway Island, Georgia - 011507BT metaG (megahit assembly) | ecosystem: Environmental > Aquatic > Marine > Intertidal...
AGGAAGCGTTTTTTCCGTGAAATGACGGGCTGGCTCCCAATGCAATCCATGAAAAGTGTCGATGTGATTGAAGTAGTTGTAGTGCTCGATGCTGCGGTGAAATACTGAGCTTTTTGGTATTACAGGTGATCCATCTGGAAGTACTTTAAATCTTCCCTCGTAGCGTCCTGATCCGCGCAAATCGTAGTGCCTCACAACACGGTCGTTAAAATATTCGTTGATGATGATCAAGCTGTCTGGCACGCCATCCTTAGCTTTCCAGCGAATGTAGACGGTGGCAACCAATGTATCGTTGATGTAGGTGTTTCTAAAACTTTCGTCTGTTTCAGGATCGTAGCGAAAATGAAGGGAGTCTTCAACGCGAATTTGAAATTCTTCAATAATGATGCTGTCAAAACTTATCGTACTCTGCTTGAATAGCTTTTGATCTGAAAAGTACTTTATGGAGTATCCACCTTCTATTTTCTCAATGCGATTGACGAACATGTATTGTCGTTCTGGCCTAAACTCATGCGTTTCTATGAGGTTTACTTCAGCATCGTACCTCATTTTGAAACCACCGAAACGCTTTCCATTAAAATAATGGATCAACGAATCTACTTTTCCAAAGTCATTGATGTAGTAATGAGCGATTTGATTCATCGGAGTTGCCTTTTCGCTGGGATCCCGCTGTGTGTCGTTAATCCAGCCATCTGCTGCTCTTAGTTGAAATTGTTCTACAACAATCTCAGAAACACAAGAGTCTTTAAGTAGATCGTAGGTTGGCAATTGGTAAAACCATTGACACTGTAGTTGAAACGAAGAAAAAACGAGGGTAAGGAAAAGGGGAGAGGCTTTAAACATGGTTTGCAGTTGTCCAAAAACGAGACCAAACATCATCGCGCTACAAAACGCCATCAACTATCTCAAGCTTACGATCAGCCATATTGGCCAATTGATTATTGTGCGTAACGATCACAAAGGTTTGCTCAAATTGATCGCGTAAATCAAAGAAAAGCTGGTGCAAATCATCGGCATTTTTCGAATCCAAGTTACCCGAAGGCTCGTCAGCAAACACTACAGCCGGATTATTGATCAACGATCTAGCAACGGCCACGCGCTGTTGTTCACCACCGCTCAATTCATTCGGCTTGTGGTTCAAGCGGTGGTCTACTTTTAAAAAAGAGAGCAATTCTTTCGCCTGGTCTTCAGCTTCTTTATTCGATTTACCTGCAATGAATGCTGGCAAGCACACATTTTCTATAGCCGTAAACTCTGGAAGTAATTGGTGGAACTGAAAAATGAATCCAATTTTTTGATTTCTGAAGGTCGAAATTTGCTTGTCCTTTAACGCGAACACATCCGTATCGTCAATCATCACCTGTCCTTGATCTGGACGATCTAAGGTGCCTAAAATTTGCAAGAGCGTTGTTTTGCCTGCGCCTGAAGCGCCAACGATACTCACAATTTCCTTCGCTTCTATGTTAAGGCTGATTCCTTTCAATACGGCCAATTCACCGTAACTCTTGAATACATTGTTTGCCTGAATGATTGCCATGGGACGAATGTACGATATGAAGTTATCCTTTGAATTATTTAGAAACTACTTTTGAGCACCACTATGAAATCTGCTTGGCCAATTCTTATCATCATATGCGCGCTGGCCGTGTACCATATGTTCGATGTTGGTCATTGGAGCAGCGAAAGCTCCATACGCAGCGATGGCTACGGATATTACGGGTACATTGAAGGTGCTCTCGTTCACGGTGATCCATTGAATGAAAAACGATTTGATGAAAACGGTCGTTTGCTCTATCGATCGTGGATGCAAGAAGGATTGCCTGGTAAACACCTTCCTAAATGGACCATGGGTGTGGCCTACGCTTGGGTGCCCGGTTTTATTATAGCTGATTCTTATGCCCGCGCCTTTGACCATGAACAACATGGTTGGTCCACACCATATCAACTTGCTGTGGCATTTACGTCCATACTTTTCTTGCTGCTTGGAACTTGGGCAACTTGGCAGATATTGATTAAACGGTATTCCTGGTGGATTGCCACCATAACGGTATTTCTCGTGTTCTATGCCACCAATCTATTGCATTACAGCACCTCGGATAGCGGCATGTCGCATGTCTACAATTTTGGGTTAATTGCATTATACCTATGGTTGAATGATCGATGGTTAAGTAATTATAAAACAAGAGATTTACTCTTGATGTCGGTTCTCTTAGGATGGATAGTTCTCATTCGACCAACCAACATCACCATAGGTTTGGCAACACTCATTATGCTTTATGCGCAAACGGGCAGTCTGCGCAAATTATTTTCTCCTCAACTGGCATTGGCAGCGCTCGTGGCTTTTTTACCCATTGTTCCTCAATTGGTGTTTTGGAAGTTTACTACAGGGCATTGGGTAACCTATTCTTACGAAAACGAAGCTTTCTATTGGTTTACTGGGAATTTTATCAATGGATTATTTAGCTACAGAAATGGATGGTTGCTTTATACGCCCATCATGATCTTTGCTTTGGTTGGAATCGCCTTAACTCGAAAAGTTGACAAGGGCCTGTTTTGGGCGAGTTCGGTCATCATGCTTTTACATATTTACATCACCTTCAGCTGGTGGTGTTGGTATTATGGCGGCAGCCTGTCCATTCGCCCAATGATTGATATGTTCGCCCTTTGTGCATTCGGATTGGCCGGTTTATTCAATTATGTGTTCGCGCGGTCTCGAATTGTCTCGGCTTTGGTCATCGGATTAATGTCATTGTTGGTCTGGAACAACCTTCTTCAAACCAATTATTTTAAAACGGGCGCCATCACTGACAGCACCATGACCAAGAAGGCGTTTTGGGCATTTTTCATGAATTCAAAGGGTCCAGGTGATCTTGCCTTGATCGGTGATGGCTATCGCGATGCCGATACCGATCGTCTGCGGCAAGGACTTCCAGAAAGAACCAAGTTTGATACTACCTTGATTTCGGTGGTAGGGAAAAAGTACTTCGATCCCTATTCTAAGCAGGGCGCATTGCATCGAGACAATATTTACAGTGGTAAAATCAAAGTAAGCGCTGATAGCTTAACTACACACGGTAACCAAGTCATCAAAGTGACATTCACAACGTATTGCGAAGATTATAAGAAAGCCAAATTACAAGGAGTCATTGACTTCAAAAAAGAAGGTGGAAAGCAACAAGACTATCGCGCCACTGAAATCATTCATACCGAGCCAATTTCTGGAAAGAGAAACCGCTCCAGCTTCTACCTCACCAAAAAACGAGAAGTAGAGGAGGGTGCTTCAATGATTGCCTACATGTGGCTGCAGGGCAAAGAAAAGGTAATCCTCGAGTCGATTGAAGTTGAACTAATAGAAGTAAACTACGCTGAAGATCAATAGGCCAGCTTATCGAGCTTGTTTTGAATCTTTACAATCTTTTCTTGCAGTTTCAATTTCTTTTCCTCGCCATCGGTACGTTCTACTTCGCCTGTTTGCAGTTCGGCACTCAACTCACTGATGTCTTCGTCCAGCTTAGCACGCTTATTGGTCAGCTTGTCAATCTTCTTTTGCGCTTTTGATTGGCTTTTGGCGATGGATTGAATTTTTGCCAATGCCTTTTGTTCTTCCTTAGACATCGCATCTTCTTTCACCACGTGAATGGAGTCGCCCAAAAGTTCTGCTGGTATTGTCATTTCCTTCACATTGTCAAATTCTCTGTTTACCTCAATATAAGAAGCCGTTATGGCTGGCATTGGCTTATCCGTTTTGTATAAAGTGATTTTAAACTTACCATCGCCTTCACTATGAATATTGTGGACGACATGAGCGATAAAACCCTTCTTTATGATCCATGCTTCATAGAGTCGACCTTCTTCCAATTTCAGTTTTACTTCGCCATCAGCGGGAACTTTTTGCCGCATGATTTCTTCGCCTCGTTCGGTGATGACTAGACTCGTGGTTTCAATAGGCGAGTGATCTACCGTCTCAATTTCAAACTTAACCTAGAATTCTCCTGCTGAAGCAGTAAGTAGAAAAGCAGCGAAAAAAATTGTAAAAAGCGATTTCATTGTTTCTGGTTTTATTAGGTGCAAAGGACGTTAAAAGAAATGAGATAAACTTACTTTCGCAGTGATGTACAAATCGATCATTCGCCCTCTGCTGTATACCATGGATCCTGAAAAGGCACACTATTTCACTACAGGATGGTTACAGCGTTTTCACAACTTAGGATTATTGAATAGCCCGATTGCTCCCTCTTTTAAGGTGGAGGACAAAAAACTCGAGCGCAAAGTATTTGGATTAACCTTTCCAAACCCTGTTGGTTTGGCCGCTGGTTTCGATAAAGACGCCAAGTGGATAGATCCATTGGCTGAACTGGGTTTTGGTTTCATTGAAATCGGCACAGTTACTCCAAAAGGTCAGCCCGGGAATCCAAAACCACGTTTGTTTCGTCTGGTGAAAGATGAGGCGCTGATCAACAGAATGGGTTTCAATAACGATGGAGTGGAAGCCGCAGTAGAGCGAATCAAGAAATCGCAACACAAAGTTCCAATTGGCGGAAACATTGGGAAAAACAAGGTTACTCCGAATGATAAGGCGTTGGATGATTACCGCGTTGCATTCGAGAAACTGTACGATCATGCCGATTATTTTGTAGTCAACGTGAGTTCACCCAACACTCCTGGATTGAGAGAATTGCAAGGTAAGGATGAGCTGAAACGCATATTTGAAACGCTATTCGAATACCGAGCAAAACAGTCGCAATCAAAGTCGGTTTTGCTGAAAATCGCACCCGATCTCACCGAAGATCAATTGGCAGATATCGTTGCATTGGTGGGTGAAATCAGTATAGACGGGTTGATTGCTACCAACACTACTTTGGATAGGAGTAATTTGAAGTCACCAAAAAGCTTAAGCGAACAAGCGGGTGGATTGAGCGGTGTGCCAGTGTTAACAAAGAGTACGGATGTGATTAAATTCATCCACCGAGAATCCAATGGCACTATTCCAATCATCGGTGTAGGAGGAATTCATAAACCCGAGGATGCGTTAGAGAAAATCAATGCGGGAGCTTTTTTGGTTCAATTGTATACCGGCTTCATCTATGAAGGTCCATGGTTGATCAAAAACATCAATAAAATACTATTGCGATGAGCGTGAAGATCATTGAATGCCCGAGAGATGCCATGCAGGGAATGGAACCTTTTATTCCGACCGAACAAAAGGCGAAGTACATCAATCAGTTGCTGCGGGTGGGCTTTGACACCATCGACTTCGGAAGTTTCGTTTCACCAAAGGCCATTCCTCAATTGAGGGACACTGCTGAAGTACTTTACATGCTCGACCTGGAAAACACCAACTCTAAATTGCTGGCCATTGTTGCCAATAGCAGAGGAGCGCAAGATGCTTGTAACTTCGAAGAGATCGACTATTTGGGATATCCATTCAGTATTTCTGAGACTTTTCAATTGAGAAATACCAATGCTACTATAGAGCAATCGTTGAGCAGGGTAGAAGAGATGCAAAACCTGTGCGTGCAGAACAACAAGAAAATGGTTGTGTACATCTCAATGGCCTTTGGAAACCCCTACGGTGACCCATGGAGCGGACAGCTGGCCGCCCAGTGGACAGAGAAGTTGACCAAAGACCTGGGCATAGAAATCATTGCACTGGCCGACACCGTGGGCGTAAGCAACGGAGAAAACATCACCGAATTATTTTCAACCTTAATCCCTGAGTTTCCGAGTGTTGAAATAGGTGCCCACTTGCACACCCTACCTGAAGATGCCCAGGCAAAAGCAATGCTGGCCTATAACAGCGGTTGCAGAAGGTTTGACGCAGCCGTTAAAGGATATGGAGGGTGTCCGATGGCAGAAGATGATTTGGTGGGCAACATGGCCACAGAGTTGCTCATTGATGCGTTGAAAGAAGTTGATCAACCATCCATTGATGAAAAAGAATTTTCGAAGGCAATGCTTTTGGCTGGAACAACGTTTCCTTTGTAAATCAACCGCTTATTTTTAAGAACGTCTTAGTGCAAAGTCATTTTACTTAAATTTGGCCACCTTATGAATCTTATGAAGAGTAAAATTCCATTTTTTGTAGCAGCACTTTTTGTAGCTGGATTGTTTTCTACATCGTGTGAAAGAGGCACCTCCCTTGGTGCTGTAGGTTACCCTGATCCTAACGACCCATTGTCTTTTGATACGTTTAATGTGCCTACAGCGGACTTTTTCTTCTACGGTAAGTTTGATGGTAAATTCAGGGTTTGGGAAGATGGAAGAAGGTCAAAGTGGGACACCATTACGCGCCTTGATCCTAATGACGTGAACTTTCCAAACTGGTCGCTATGGCCTGCTTATTCTGAGAATATTTACCGAAATATTCCAAGAACTAACTTTGCAGACGAGCTTCCTTGCATAAATGACTCAGACAATATTTGGTTTGATCACACCACGCGATTCTTGCGTCCCGAGATTCCGGATGAGCGTATTGAGATTTCCTTTTTTGATTGTATTGAAGAGTATGACACAATAGCTCCAAACGTGCCATTCAATGATGAAATTGTGACCTATTTAGGGATAGCTGATTACGGCATCGCAATTCCATTCACCAATACAGAATACGGTAGAAGAGGGGTTCAAGTAAAATACATCGATGCAAACAGAGATGTTTGGACAACCAAAGCTGGTAGTGGTCAATTGGTTGATACCTATTTCAGACTGCACGACTTTTATCCGCGTAATGTTACCCAGGACACCTTAGATACGTTGGCCATGTACATCATCGAAGGTGAGTTTGCTGGACGTCTTTACAACGGTAGCCGAGAGCTTCCAATCACTGAAGCTAAATTCAGGGCAAGATTGGTTCCTCGAAACAACCTCTAATCATTTTTTTTACTTTCGTTTCACTTTTGGTTCTTGACAGTGTCAAGATTAAAAGGGAATCCGGTGGAATTCCGGAACTGTCCCCGCAGCTGTAAGTTTCGCTAAGGGTTTTTGCTTAACCAAGCCACTGTCGAAAGATGGGAAGGCGCGAAAACTGAAACAAGTCAGAAGACCTGCCAGAATTACATAACGAAAAGCTTTCGGGAATAAAAGCTGATCGGAGTTGTGCACTGGATGGCGCTTCTTCTTTCAATTTATAACTGATCGTTTCTCGTGTTTATTTATCATTTTAACTTAAACACATATGAAACACATCTTACTTTCTTCTGCGCTGTTACTCAACATTTCAATCGCTTTCTCCCAAATATGCGATTTCGAAGATTTAGCACTTCCCATTGATACCTATGCGACCGCAACGGGAAACGATACCTTTTTCGACTCGTATGGATTTGGTTTTAGTTCGCAGTACGATACTAACTTCAACTATTGGTCAGGTGGCTTTGCAATGAGCACCATGAGGGATACGTCAACGGGCGATTTTAGCAACCTTTACAGCGCACGAACCAATTCAATTCAAGAGCTTAACACCTATGCTGTTGTCAATCTAGGAGCAGGACTTCAATCTTTTGAATGGGCCGCACCCATTGTTGCTAATCTTTCTTGGGCAAGTATAGATATCAGCAACACCACCTATGCATATAAAAGCATGCTATTGGGAGATGCGTTTGCCAAGAAATTTGGTGGCGCTTCGGGCGATGATCCTGACTATTTCTTCCTTAGAATTTATGCAAAACAGTCCATGTATTTAGACAGCTTGGACGTTTATCTTGCTGACTTTAGATTTAATGACAACAGCCAAGACTTCATCATTGATGATTGGACCAGTGTAGATATTAGCGGATTTCCATCAAATACTCAGTTGGAGTTTAGACTATTCAGCAGTGATACAGGAATGTTCGGAATCAATACACCGCTCTTTTTCGCAATTGACAATATCAAATACAGTATCACAGGTGGTTTAGATGATATTAAAAGAGATCAACTTGACGCTTATTCAGACGGCACTCAAATTCAAATTCAAAACCCTTCCAAAGCGACTTATACTATATATGACATGCAAGGAAGACTGCTGCAGTCTTTTCAAGATTATTCGGGAGCAAGCCTGAATATTGAGCCAAAAAATCAATTGCTCATCATCAACCGTGAAACTCCTGAAGGGATAACGGCAAAGAGAATCATGCATTGAAAACACCTCTTTTCATAGCCTTCTTATCGATTTCGCTGCAATGCATTGGTCAAGGAAGCTTCAGTCCTCAGGCTGGTGAGGTTGGATCCAATGCCATTTCAAAAGACTCATCTGCATTCCGAGATTGGGCCATCTCGTGCGAATTGGAGCGAGGACTACGACAAATAAATTTACCTGATTCAGGATACGTAAGCAGTGGATCAGCATTGTATGCCATTGGCAAAGCCGATGCTCCACTCACTGTAAGTTTGGGCGATGGTGGTAGTGCAGTGCTTTCGTTTTCGGCACCTTTCTACGATGGTCCTGGCTATGATTTTGCAATCTTCGAAAACGGCTTCGGTAGTGGGTGTGATGCCTTCTTGGAGCTGGCCTTTGTGGAAGTAAGTTCAGATGGTGTTCACTTCTTAAGATTTCCTGCTACCAGCGAAGAAGACACTCTAACTCAAAAAGCATCGTTCGAAAATTCAGACGCTACCTACTTTTACAATCTAGCTGGAAAACATATTGTCAATTATGGAACGCCATTCGACTTAAAGGATATTCCTGATACCAGCTTACTCGACAAGCAGAATGTAACGCATGTGAAAATCATTGACGTAATTGGCACTGTTCAGTCAGAGTTTGCTTCACGCGATCAATACGGAACTTTGATCAATGATCCATGGCCAACCAATTTCCCCCAAGGAGGGTTTGATTTAGATGCAGTGGGCATCATCAACAGTCGCATTCCACTCGGTATAAACCAGATCAATGCCGAAAGTAAAGCACCAGCAGTCAAATATGATCTGAATGGAAGGGTGATCAACGATGACCAGAGTTTTCGTGGGGTGTGGATCAGTAATTCCATGAAGGGTGTCAAATTGAACTAGGATGAAGTGGAAATGGTGCCTTTCCTTTTTCTTTTTCTGGGGAACCATTCACGCGCAAAAATCCCTGGAACTTGCGCCTTTTGATGTTATAGATTCCACTGAAATAGGATTGCAGTCGTCATTTCACGTTGTTTTTGACTCCTTAATTGCCGCGCCTATACAATCGTTGAATCTGGTTGATTATTTAACTACTCGATCAAGTCTCAATTTTAAGAATTTGGGGCCCGGGCTTTTGGCCACACCAACTTTCAGAGGTGGAGATGCCAACCACACGCAATTGCTTTGGAATGGCTTATCGATCAATTCACCCATGTTAGGTACGATTGATTTTTCTACCATTCCCATATCTCAGTTCTCGAGCATTGGTATTGTCACGGGTAATTCAATGAATTTGTACTCAGCAGGAGGGCTGGGAGGAGGAGTGCTCCTAAATCAATCAGCCAATTATCAAGATAGCTACGTGCAGCTCAGTCAGAACATATCATCGTTTGAAAACTACTCTCAATCGATCAGGGTTAATCAGAATTTCAAGCTTTTTAGAATGCCCGCTTCACTTTCTGTGAATGGCGATTTACAGCTTCTTTCGAATCGCTACCCATTTATTGACATAAGTGCACGTCCATACGATACCTTGATCATGCAGGATGCTGCGCTTGAAAGAAAAAATATTTCTCCGATGCTCAGTTTCATGCCTTCCAAAATGCTGAACGTGAGTTTAATTTATTGGTACAACGAAACCGATCGAAATATTCCAAGCCCCATCAATTCCGCGCCTACAGTTGCTCATCAGAGTGATGTTGTGCATAGGTCAATGGCTATTATCGATTTCATTCCTAATAAAAAATTCAATTTAAGCTATCGTACCATGTTGGAGGACAATGTGAATGCTTACAGTGATTCTACAGTGAACATCTCAAACTCCAATAACTTTCAAGCCATTCATAATCAAGCTGATATTACATGGATCTTAAATAAAAAATTAAAGATTAGGAGTCAGGTGAATCAAACGCACATCGATGCTCAATCAGAGAACTACATTCAAAATGAGGTAGGCAATTCCTTGAATGCCATGATCAATGCTGAACTCCACTTTTTACATGATAGATTCTTAGTCGAACTTGGCTCTCGTTATGCTTCTTTCAACGACAATAATTCAGTGTTGCCTTTTGGTGGCGTTACATTCAAGCCAGTGACAACCGTTCCAATCACACTTTCAGCTTCTGCTTCACAAAGCGCACGATTCCCCACATTGAATGAAATGTATTGGCAGCCTGTTGGAAATGCATTGCTGCGGGCCGAAAGAGGAAATTTAATGGAGATAGGACTGAACTACCAAACACGAACATTCATAGCCAGAGCTTCAGGATTCATGGGAGATTACACCAATAGAATTCGTTGGTTGCCCAATGGTGGCATTTTCAGTCCAATTAACGTGGACTATTCAATATCGCAAGGAATTGATATATACCTCGAAAAGGCAGTTTTAATTCAAAATCACTCTCTGAAACTGACGGGAAGTGGTCAGTTTATTGATGCGCGAGGCGGTTCTTCAAAAAAAAACACCAAAAAGTTGTCTTACATCCCTCAGCTCAGTTTAAATACCGGACTGGAATATAGGTTGAAAACTCTTCGTTTCAATGCTCTCTATCAGTTCATGGATAAACGATTCATTGCCAACGATGAATCAGCTTATATGCCTTCGTATCACCTAACTTCTGTTTCTGGTTCTTATCTATTGAGTTGTTCAAAACACGCAATCATTGAGCTGATTGCAGCCATTGACAATCTCTTAGACTGGCAATATCAGAATATGCCATGGCGACCCATGCCTGGCAGAATGTATACCCTCCAAATCAATCTTACATGGAAAAGATAGTTGTTTGGTGCATGCTGGTAATGTTGGTCTCTTGCCAAAAAGAAGAGTATTTCGGGCCCATAGGTTCTGAGAACTCGAACATTATCGAAACTCAAACCAAAGAATTGCTTTACATCGGGTGCGAAGGAAATTTCCAATACAGCAATGCCTCACTAAGTGTGCTTGATCTCGCTGAAGACAGCGTAGAAAATGATGTTTTTTCAAGAGCCAATGACTACGAGCTAGGTGACGTTCTCCAGTCAATTTTACACGTAGGCGACAGTTTGTTTTTAGTAGTCAATAATTCTGGAGTAATCCGCATCGTCAACGACTCCACTTTTAAAGAAATTGATGTCATCGATGGGTTCAATTCACCCAGACACATGGTGATGCTGGACAAATCATTGGCAGTGGTCAGTGATTTTGGTGGAAAGCACTTAACGCTTCTAGATATCGCATCTGCAGAAATCGTACGCTCAGTGCCATCTTCAGATTGGACAGAAAGAATGCTCGTAAATGCGGGTGCCTTGTATGTTGCCAGTATGAGGGATTCAGCGTTGTTGATGTATGAGCCAACGAATCTGAGCCTCGTTTCATCCATTGCCTTAGATGTCGAGCCGGCATACCTATTCTCAATAAACGAAACCATTTATGTTATTGGGAACGATAGGGCTGGAGGCGCACGGTTAATAAGCATCACCTCAACATTGCAAAAAGAGGAAGTAGAACGGTTCGATTCGCGCATATCAGGAGCCGCATTATATGCATCCAGTTGCTATGTTTTGTTCAATAGCAGGGTTTCTCAGCTAAATATTGAAGATGGAAGTTCGCGGTCATTTAGCCATGAAGCAAAGACCCCATACAGCATTTTTGTGGACGAAAAAGGAGTCTACATTTCAGACGTAGATGACTATCTTTCAAGGGGTAAAGTGTTGAAGTATGACCATGACTTCGGGCTCATCAACACCTATCAAGTGGGGCTTATTCCTCAAGCATTTTCAAGGTAATGAACACATGAATATTACAATTATTTAACGTTGAGTTCGTTCAATACGTCTATTTTGTAAATTCGCTACCGCTTTAGCTTAAGCTTATGGTTAGAAAAACACTTGTATTATTTGCCTGTGCATTGATGCTTTGGTCATGTAAAGATCAAACGCCAAATCTTCCTGATATTTCTGTACCAGCCCCAGAGCCATCCATTCATATCATTGATAATGACTATTATTTCCAATTCACATGGGGAAGGCAAGCGGATACCATGACGTTTGAGGAGTTGAATGATTCAACGCAATGGCTTCCTACCGATTATATCAATGTTTTAGGCGATGAGCGCAACGAAGAAATATTCGACACTACGGGTTCAGCAGCCGAACAATTATTTCCTCCTTTTCCGAAGTTTGGTTGGCACTACGCACCGTATACTAAACTAATTACCAAAGAATACCGTGATCTTTTGCTTGACGTAGCAGATCCGACCATTGTTGTTGATCCAATAGAGTTAGATCGCGCAGCGCGTGACATAGTCTCTCTTGCTTTTCCTTTCAGCACTATGGATACACTGGCTTTTTGGGATATTCAAGACTACATTGACAATCCATCGATACGCGAAGACTTTATACGTTGGGGACGTGTTGGAAACAATGCAATTGAAGATACGCTCTGGAACAACAATGCTCAAGAAGGAGCTGTAGTTTCCTACATCGATACTGCAGGCGTTGAATGGAGATCTGACAACCCACCCACTTTTCAGCCGTTTGGATATTTCAGAATCAATGAGGTGAAAGCCAATCTTAAGGATGATAAATCTTATACCATTATCGCTGGCGACTTTGCGGTTCGCTTGTATAATGACAATAAAGATTTTAAAGACATGAAGAACGCTAAGTTCAGATTGCGCATTACTACAGATATTGAGTTGGGGCCAGAGCCTCAATAACCCCCTATTTCAAGCAGTTGGTTGCTCATAATGCAGCGTTGGGCTAATTAAGTCAATCAACGCTAGATAACTTGAGTGACATTAATTAACTTCGATGAGTCTAAGCATCGCATGAAATTTACATTTTCTTTCATCAGTTTTATCCTTTGGCTCAGTCTGTCTTTGCAGGCCCAAGATCCGAATAACCTTGCCGTTGATGGCACAGTAAAGGATGAAGATGGAGGAAGGATCACCGGAGCGAGCATTGCGCTTTATCAAGACGGAGTAGAGTTAAAACGGGTGACTACAGGAAATAATGGTCGTTTTGACTTATACCTGGACTTTGGGCATGAATACATCATCGAGATTTCAAAATCTTCCTACGTCACAAAAAAGCTTTACCTCAACACGAATAATGTTCCTGTTGACGAACAACTTTGGGGATATGAATTTGGTGGGTTTGTAGTAGACATGTTCAAACGAATGGATGGCGTGGACTATTCTATTCTAGATAAACCAATAGGTAAGGTTTACTATGAGCCAAACGTAGAGAACTTCGTTGACGACAAACTCTACACTCGAGAAATCAAAGCTGAAGTTGACCGTTTAGAGCAGGCTCAAAAAGACAAGATAAAAGCAGAAAAAGAACAGGAGAAACGCCTTGAGGAAGATTATCAATTGGCGATTAAAGATGCGCAGGCCGCGATAGATGATGGCGATTATTTACTTGCCAAAGACAATTTATTGGCAGCCCAGTCGATGCAACCCGACTCAAAAATTGCAAGCCAAATGCTATCTCAGGTAGAGTCAAAGCTCAATACGGAAGGAGCTGCGCAAGAAAAGTATCTTTCTGTGCTCGCTTCGGCAGATCAGGCATTCGGAAACCAGAATTACGAGGCTGCAATAGCTGCTTATCAAGAAGCACTTGCGTTGAAACCATCTGAAGATTATCCAAAGAATCGATTGAAAGAAAGTCAGGAGCTTTTCGCAAAGCAAAAGCTAGAGCGTGAAGCAGCCGCAGCACTTGCAGCAAAAGACAAACAGTACAACGATGAAATTGCGAAGGCTGACGCCGCCTATGCAAAAAATGAATTCACCAATGCACGGGCATTGTACCAAAATGCCCTGAAATACAAAGACGATGCCTATCCTAAGTCAAAACTCAAGGAGATAGAGATTCGTCTGGCTGATTTGGCTTTAGAACAAGAGAAAAAGCAAAAGCAAGCACAAATTGATGCGGCATATGCAGATAAGATTGACAAGGCTAACACAGCATTCAATGCTCAAAACTATCAACTGGCAGAACAACACTACCAAGCAGCATTGGGAATAAAACCGGATGAAGTCTACCCGAAAACTCAGCTTGAAGTTATCCAAACAAAATTGAGCGAATTGGCCGAAGCCGATAAGTTGCAAGCAGAAAAATTAAAGCTGGACAATGACTACAAGGCAGCCATCGCTCGAGCTGATAAGGCATATGCAGCTAAAAGCTACGAGGTTGCCAAGACAGAATATCAGGCCGCACTTTCGATTAAGCCAAAAGAAATCTACCCTTCAGATCTAGTCAAGAAAATTGATGCCGAACTTTCAAGGTTAGCTGCCTTAGAAAGCGAGAATGCGAAGAAAGAAGCCGAACTGAAGAAGCAAAAAGAATATGAAGGATTAATTGCCGTTGCGAACGAAGATTTCGGCAAAAAAGATTGGAATACAGCTATTGCGAACTATAAATTAACCTTGGGCTTAAAACCAAATGAGAGTTACCCAATAACCCAAATTTCACTTGCAGAAGCAGAAATTGCTAAAGTCTCCAAACAAGCTGAATTGGATGATGCCTACAACAAGAGAATCGCTTCTGGTGATGCAGCCTTCAACAGAGGTGAATATGCTAATGCCATTGCTGAGTACAACGGAGCCTTGTCTGTGAAGGCAAATGAAAAGTATCCTACAGATCGCATTAAGGAAGCACAAGCGATATTATTGCAGGAGCAAGAACGTATTGCGAAAGACCAAGAAGCACAAGCTGCAATGGACGCGCAGTATGCTGGCATTATTAAGGAAGCTGATCAGGCATTTTCAGGTAAAAATTATGATTTAGCCTTAAGCAAGTATTCCGCTGCCTTAAAACTGAAGACCGATCCTTATCCTAAAGAGCGTATCAATGAAATTGAATCGATACAAGCGAAGGAGAAAGAGGCTCAAGCAATTGCAGCTAAGGAAGCCGAAATCAAGAAGAAGTACGATGATGCCATAGCCAAGGCAGACCAATTACTGGCTCAGAAGAAGTATGACGAAGCTAAACTGACCTACAACTTGGCAGCTGGGTATAGAGCGAGTGAGGAGTATCCTAAAAATAAAATTGCTGAAATCGAAGGAATATTAAATTCTATTGCTGCTGCACAGTCAGCTGCTGAAGCTGAAGCAAAGGCGAAAGAGGCCTATGAAAACCTCTTGAAAAGAGCACAAGGAGAACTTGATGCAGGAGATTATAGAGCCGCTCGAGCCTCTTACACAGAAGCTCAATCTCAAAACCCATCAGATCCATTTCCAACTTCTCAAATCAAAAAGATCGATCAGTTGATTGTGGAAAAAGAAGCCAAAGAGAAAGAGGAAACTGCAAAGGCCAATTTATTAGCTGAATACAATAATTACATGCGTTCAGGAAACGAAGCGATGGTTTCCAAAGACTATGTTGTTGCACGCACAAGCTATACTGCTGCTCTCGCAATCTTCCCTGATGAAGCCCTTCCAAAATCAAAACTGAGCATGATCGATGACTTGGAACAAAAAGCTGAACAAGCAAGAATCAAAGAGGAATACAATGCAGCCATAGCAATTGCAGATAAATTCTTCTTGGACAAAAATTACGAGGAGGCCAAAACGAAATACCAGGATGCATTAACAATATTGCCAGGACAAAGTCATGCACAAGAGCGCTTGCAAAAATGTGATGAAATGATTGCTGAGCTTTCGAAAGTTGCGGCCACAGAAGAAGAAGACAATAAAAGACGTGTAATTGAAGAAACGTTTGACGAAGGAAGAACAAAAGTGACTGTCAGGCGTGTAATAGTGAATGGGCGAGAAGAGGTGTATAAACGAGTGGTACACTCATGGGGAGGAAAATATTACTTCCTTGATGAACAACCCATCACAGAGTTAGTATGGAATCGTGAAACCGTAAAATAGTTGACCATGGTAGATAGTATAAAGAAAATAACCGCGTCAATACTGATTTTAGCAGTATTGTTCTTTTCTGTGCTTGCAGTTTTATCCATTTGGGACATCATCGAAGTGGAGCAGGTGTTCAGAAAAAGTCTCCTCACATTGGTGGTTATTTTTTGTTCCTCAGTAGTAATACTTTTTGTATTTTCTAACTTTCTTAAAAGCGATGATCAAAGGGGAAATCATCCTCCTCGCTAGATTGCTTCCTTATTTAAACTATTGTAGTATTTTTAGTAGCTAAAGCATTTTGTATTTATGGACACGAAGCAAATAACTTTAGAAGAGGCGTTGAAAGAACAATTCGGGTTTGACTCTTTTAAAGGAATGCAGAGAGAGGTGATTGAAAGCGTGATGGCAGGGAACGACACCTTCGCAATCATGCCAACTGGCGGTGGAAAATCTCTGTGCTATCAGCTGCCAGCGCTTATAAAAGAAGGAACTGCAATCATAATATCTCCATTGATTGCATTGATGAAAAACCAAGTAGATTCAATTCGCAGTTACGGCAGTGAAGATAATATTGCTCACTTCCTGAATAGTTCATTGAATAAAACGGAAATTACCCAGGTCAAAGAAGACGTGACCAATGGAAAAACCAAAATGCTTTATTTGGCTCCAGAGTCACTCAACAAGGAAGAAAACCTTGAGTTCCTCAAAAGCGTAACCATTTCTTTTGTTGCTGTAGATGAAGCACACTGTATTTCTGAATGGGGGCATGATTTCAGGCCTGAATACAGACGTATCAAAGAAATGATAAAAGGAATTGATCAAGAGATTCCAGTAATGGCATTAACAGCCACTGCAACACCTAAAGTACAATCAGATATTCAAAAAAACTTAGGTATGAATGATGCTTCTGTATTTAAAGCCTCATTCAACAGACCGAATTTATTCTATGAAGTCCGTCCGAAGATTGACCCCATCAAGCAAATCATACGGTTTGTAAAAGAACGTGAAGGGAAATCAGGAATTATCTATTGCCTTAGCCGTAAAAAAGTTGAGGAGGTAGCATCTTCTCTTCAAGTAAATGGCATTAAGGCATTACCATACCATGCCGGTTTTGATGCAAACACTCGATCACGCCACCAGGATCAATTCTTAATGGAAGATGTAGATGTGATTGTAGCAACCATCGCCTTTGGGATGGGCATTGACAAGCCAGATGTGCGCTTTGTTGTGCATTATGACATGCCTAAAAGCCTCGAGGGCTATTACCAAGAAACGGGACGTGCTGGAAGGGATGGAGGAGAAGGTGTTTGTGTCGCATTATACGACTACAAAGACATTGAGAAGCTCGAAAAATTCATGAACGGTAAGCCCGTTGCAGAGCAAGAAGTTGGAAAACAGTTGCTTGAAGAAGTTGTTTCGTACGCAGAAACTACGGTTTCAAGGAGGAAATTCCTTTTGAATTATTTTGGAGAAGAGTGGGATGAAGTGAATGGTGAGGGTGCCAACATGGACGACAACTCCGTGAACCCTAAGGAGAAGATCGAGTTTGTAGAACAGATGCTCATTCTGTTCAAAGTAATTGAGGCTGTAAAGCAGCGCTTCAAGGCGAAGCACATCGTTAACGTGATTTGCGGGAAGAACACATCCGAGGTTTCTACTTATAGGCACCACCAGATTGATGCATTTGGTGTTGGAAAGGAGACTGATGCAAAATATTGGATGGCAGCAATAAGACAAGCGCTTGTTCAGGGCTTATTGTATAAAGACATCGAAAACTATGGTCTCATGAAGATCTCTGAAAAGGGTAGGGAATTCATGGCGAACCCACCAGAAACATATAGTATTTATAAGGATCACGACTATATGTCTGAAATAGAGAAGGGCAATGAGATCGTGATGCAAGGAAAAGTTGGGGGAGCTGTGATGGATGAAAACCTCATGCGCCTGCTCAAAGATCTACGCAAGAAGATTTCAAAGGAAAAGAATGTTCCTCCATTTGTGGTTTTCCAAGATCCTTCGCTCGAAGACATGGCAAACCAATATCCAATCACCATGGATGAATTGAAAAACATTCAAGGTGTGGGAAGTGGCAAAGCTCTGAAGTTCGGAAAGCCATTCATTGATTTGATAAAGTCATACGTGGAAGAAAACGGAATCGAACGGCCTCAAGACATGGTTGTGAAATCTGTGGTCAATAAGTCCGGCACTAAAGTGTATATCATTCAATCCATCGATAGGAAAATTCCGCTGGAAGACATTGCAAAAGCGAAGGGAATGAGCTTCGATGAATTGCTAGAGGAATTAGAACATATTGTTGACAGTGGCACCAAGGTGAATATTGACTATTACATCGATGATGTAGTGGACGAGGACAGGTTAGAAGAGGTGTATGACTATTTCATGGAAGCAGAAACACCCGATATTGAGGCTGCTCTCGAGGAACTGGATGATGAAGACTATACATCTGAAGAACTCAGAATTATCCGAATCAAGTTCATGTCAGAAGTAGCAAACTAGAAAGAAACAATTTGAAATAAAAAAAGCCCCGAGTGATCGGGGCTTTTTGATTTAAGACTCGGTGTCTTTTTTCTTCTTTGGCTTTTTCACCTTAATTACGATGTTATCACCTTCTTTATTCAAGTCAGCGTGCAATTCATCACCTTCTTCAATGTTGGTTTTGATGATTTCCTCAGCCATCGGATCTTCCAAGTATTTCTGGATAGCTCGCTTCAATGGACGAGCGCCATATTTATCATCAAATCCTTTTTCAGAAATGAATTCAAGGGCTTTGTCAGAAACAACCAACTTATAGCCGATTTCATCTACTCGGTTAAGCAATGACTTCATTTCAATATGAATGATTTCTTTAATGTGGTCTTGGTTCAAATTGTTGAACAACACCACATCATCAATTCGATTCAAGAACTCAGGCGCAAATGCATTCTTCAAGGCTTTCTCTATCACTCCTTTGGCGATGTCGTCAGCTTGATCGATCTTGGCTTTTGTTGAGAATCCAACCCCAGTTCCAAAATCCTTCAATTGACGTGAACCAATGTTCGATGTCATGATTACAATGGTATTTCTGAAATCAATCTTTCTTCCCAGGCTATCTGTGATCTGACCATCATCCAATACTTGCAACAGAAGATTGAAAACATCTGGATGAGCTTTCTCTATTTCGTCAAGTAAGATAACAGAGTAGGGGCGTCTTCTGACTTTCTCGGTGAGTTGTCCGCCTTCTTCGTATCCCACATATCCGGGAGGAGCTCCAATCAAGCGTGATACTGCAAATTTTTCCATGTATTCGCTCATGTCGATACGAATCAAGGCGTCATCCTTGTCAAATAAGTAGCGCGCTAGCACCTTGGCCAATTGCGTTTTTCCAACTCCAGTAGGCCCCAAGAATATGAATGTTCCTATAGGTTTGTCTGGATCTTTCAATCCTGCTCTATTTCTACGAATAGCCTTTACCACCTTTTCAATGGCAGTATCTTGGCCTACTACGGAGCCTCTCAATTCTTCATCCATATTGACCAACCGAGACCCCTCGTTTTGAGCTATGCGTTGGGTTGGAACACCAGTCATCATGGCTACTACTTCAGCTACGTTATCCTCAGTAACAGGCTCTCTGAGGTTCTTTGTTTCTTCCTCCCATTTCTTCTTTTCAGTTTCAAGTTGTTCGATCAATTGTCGTTCAGTATCACGCAGCTTGGCAGCCTCTTCATAGCGCTGACTCCGAACTACGCGATTTTTCTCTTCCTTGATCTCCTCAATCTTCTTTTCTACCTCGATGATCGCTTTTGGAACACTAATATTCGTGATGTGAACCCTAGATCCTGCCTCATCCAAAGCATCTATCGCTTTGTCCGGAAGATGTCTATCACTGATGTATCGATCTGTTAAATGAACACAGGCTTTAATCGCTACATCAGAATAGATAACATTGTGATGCGCTTCGTACTTGTCTTTGATGTTCATTAAAATTTGAACTGTTTCCTCAATAGAAGTTGGTTCAATCAACACTTTTTGAAAGCGTCTTTCAAGCGCACCGTCTTTTTCGATATACTGCCTGTATTCGTCCAAAGTAGTTGCACCGATGCATTGAATTTCACCTCTGGCCAAAGCAGGTTTAAACATGTTAGACGCGTCCAAGGATCCAGAAGCACCTCCAGCTCCAACCAGAGTATGTATCTCGTCAATAAACAAAATGATGTCTGGGCTTTTCTCAAGCTCGTTCATCACAGCCTTCATGCGCTCTTCAAATTGTCCGCGGTATTTTGTACCAGCTACCAATGATGCAAGGTCGAGTGTCACGACCCGCTTATTGAAGAGCACGCGTGATACTTTTCGCTGCACAATCCTCAAGGCTAGACCTTCGGCAATGGCTGATTTTCCCACTCCTGGCTCACCAATAAGAATAGGATTGTTTTTCTTCCTACGGCTTAAAATTTGAGAAACGCGTTCGATTTCTTTTTCTCGTCCTACAATGGGGTCGAGCTTATCATCCTCGGCCATTTTGGTAAGGTCTCGACCAAAATTATCGAGAACAGGTGTTTTGGACTTGGCGTCACCTGGCCTGCGACTTGACGACCCAGAGCCTGATCCAGATCCTGAGCCAAATGAAGGTCCGTCTTCATCATCGTCATCGCTAGGCGTGTTGGGGGATTCCGACCGAGGTGTTTCTTGATTCAACATTAATTCTAATTCTTCTTTTACGATATCATAAGTTACACTGAACGCGGAAAGCGCCCTTGAAGCCACATTGTTCTCATCTTTTAGAATACTCAGCAGAAGATGCTCTGTTCCAATGACAGTACTCTTGAACAACTTCGCTTCCAGATAAGTAATTTTCAAAGTTTTTTCAGCTTGCTTAACTAGAGGGATGTTGCCTAAACTATTCAATGGCTTCCCACTTGCCTCTGAACTTTTGACTGAATTTTCAATCAGTTTGCGCAACTCAGAAAGGTCTACTTCAAGGTTTTTCAAGATCTTAATCGCCACACCATCGCCTTCTCTGATCATTCCCAATAGGAAATGCTCCGTTCCGATGTAATCGTGCCCCAACCTCAATGCTTCTTCTCGACTGAACGAAATAACGTCCTTTACTCTGGGTGAAAAATTTGTATCCATAATTCTTAAAACTGCCTCCTCTTTACTAAGGATAATGCCATGACAAAGTAGTAGATTTTTAACTTATCCAAAGCTAGTCTCAACTCATTGTTGAAAACCTCCCATATACTAAGTATACTAACAGAATTTTGTTTAAAAATAGAGCCTTTTTTTACGTGCTATCGGAGTGTCGAATGTTACTTTCGGACACTTGTCTTAGCGCACTAGCCGAGACGTATTCAGCAATCAACCAATAGAACGACAACATGGCAGAAGGAGAAAAGATTATAAGCGTCAATATTGAAGATGAAATGAAAACAGCCTACATCGATTATTCGATGTCGGTTATTGTTTCTAGAGCTCTACCAGACGTGAGGGATGGTTTGAAACCTGTGCATAGAAGGGTTTTATACGGAATGCTTGACCTGGGAGTACTTTCCAATCGAGCGCACAAAAAGTCAGCGCGTATAGTAGGAGAGGTGCTGGGTAAGTATCACCCTCATGGTGATTCTTCTGTTTATGATACGATGGTGAGAATGGCGCAACCTTGGAGTTTGCGATATCCTTTGGTGGACGGTCAGGGAAACTTTGGATCAATTGATGGTGACAGTCCAGCCGCCATGCGATATACAGAAGCTCGGCTAAGAAAAATTGCTGAAGAGCTGCTAGCCGACATTGACAAAGAGACGGTAGATTTCCAACTTAACTTTGATGATTCGTTAGAAGAACCTAAGGTGCTTCCAGCCGGAATTCCAAACTTGTTGATCAACGGAACTTCCGGTATCGCGGTGGGCATGGCTACCAATATGCCACCTCACAACCTTACCGAGGTAATCAATGGCATCATAGCATACATTGATAATAAGGACATTGAGATTCCTGAATTAATGGAGCATATTAAAGCTCCAGATTTCCCAACGGGTGCCATCATCTACGGTTATGAAGGAGTAAAAGCTGCCTTTGAAGAGGGAAGAGGACGTATCGTAATGCGAGCGAAAACAAACATTGAAGTAGATGACGATGACCGTGCGGCAATTATCGTGAATGAAATTCCTTATCAAGTAAATAAGGCAGACATGATTCAACGCACGGCTGAATTGGTGAACGAAAAGAAAATTGAGGGGATTCGGGACATTAGAGATGAGTCAGACAGAAACGGAATGCGTATCGTTTATGAACTGAAAAATGATGCTATACCAAATGTGGTGCAGAATCACCTATTCAAGTATACCGCTCTACAAACAAGCTTTAGTGTAAACAACATCGCGCTTGTAAAAGGACGCCCAGAGGCATTGAACTTGAAAGACATGATCGTTCATTATGTGGACCATCGACATGATGTTGTGATCAAAAGAGCCAAGTTTGAATTGCGTAAGGCCGAGGAGAGGGCACACGTTTTAGAAGGTTTATTGATTGCATTGGATCATATTGATGAGGTAATCTCATTGATTCGCGCCTCGAAAACCCCGGATGAGGCGAGAGAAGGACTGATCAGTAAATTCAATTTGTCTGAAATCCAAGCTAGAGCCATTCTAGACATGCGTTTACAGCGTTTAACCGGACTTGAGAGAGACAAAATCAAAGCAGAGTTTGACGAGTTGATGAAAACTATCGAAGGGTTAAAGAACTTGTTGAATACAGAAGATTTGAGAATGGCGCTCATCAAAGAAGAATTAACGGCCATTAAGGAGAAATATGGTGACGAGCGAAGAACCGAAATCGTATACGGTGCCGAAGATTTCCGAATTGAAGACATGATTCCGAATGAAGAGGTAGTAGTAACCATTTCTCATTTGGGTTATATAAAACGAACGGTACTTACAGAATATAGACGTCAATCGAGAGGTGGAGTAGGAAGCAAGGGCTCAAGTACTCGAAATGAGGATTTCTTAGAACACCTTTTCGTTGCAAGTACACACAACTATTTGCTCGTGTTTACCGAGAAGGGAAAATGCTTTTGGATGCGCGTCTTTGAAATTCCGGAAGGCACAAAATCTTCGAAAGGAAGAGCTATTCAGAACTTACTGAACATTGAACCTGACGATAAGGTGCTGACGTACATCAATGTGGAAAGCTTGAGCGATGAAGACTTTTTGAACAACCACTACATCGTAATGTGCACGAAAAATGGAATCATCAAGAAAACACCGTTGGAGCAATACAGCAGGCCACGAGCCAATGGTATTATTGCGATAGGCGTGAGGGAAGGAGATACCTTGCTTGAGGCGCGGTTGACAAATGGTGAAAATCACATCATCATGGCCTTGAAATCAGGAAAGGCTATTCACTTTGACGAAACCAATGTGCGTTCAATGGGTCGTGGCGCAAGCGGAGTAAAAGGCGTGACCTTGGCAGGTCCGAAGGACGAAGTGGTAGGAATGATCTGCGTTAGTGATCCTTCAGAGAGTGTTCTTGTGGTATCTGAAAAAGGATACGGAAAACGAACCCTTGTTGAAGACTATCGCATTACCAACCGTGGTGGGAAAGGAGTGAAAACATTGAACATTACAGAGAAAACAGGCGATTTAATCTCGATTAAGAACGTTTCAGATGAGGACGATCTTATGATCATCAATCGTTCAGGAATTACAATTCGCATGTCGATGGCAGAATTACGGGTTATGGGGCGCGCCACACAGGGCGTTCGATTGATTAACCTGCGCGGTGGCGACTCCATTGCAGCTGTAGCCAAGGTTGATGCTTTAGAAGAAGACGAAGTTGAACTTGACGAAGAGGGTAACCCGATAGAACCAATTGTTTCTGAAGGATCGGATGATGCTGGAAGCGAAAACCCAGAGGAAGGAGCCGAAGAAAATGAAACAGAAGAGTAAAGTTCGCTTTGGTCTTGTATTTGATTATCTACTTTTGAACAAAATTTTAGAAATATGATAAGATTAGTAGCAGCTGTGCTATTTATGGTAAGTGCAAATGCAATGTTTGCTCAAGGAGCAAAAGTGTTGAATGCATACAACTACTTGCAAGATGGAGAACTGGCAAAGGCTCAATCAGAAATAGAACCAGCCATTACTCACGAAAAAACAATGATTGATGGTAAAACTTGGTACTACAGAGGCCAGATTTACGAGCAAATCTTTTTCTCAGAAGATGCCCGTTTTGCAAGTTTGAAAGAAGGTAGTTTGATGAAGGCCATTGAGTCTTTCGGAAAAGCAAAAGAGTTGGGAAGCAAGCGCATCAATATGAACGATGTAAACGACAGGTATCAGCGATTGGCTGCTTTTTGCTATCAGCAAGGAGTAGAAAGCTTCAATGCGAAGAAGTATGATGAGGCAGTAAAGTACTTTGAAAAATGCTATTCTGTTAGAATGGAGGCTGGGGCAGTGGATTCAGGCGCCATTTATAGTGCTGCTGTTGCTGCATTGAATGGAAAGATGTATGATGAAGCTGAGAAAGACTTCAAAAAAGCCATTGAAATCAATTATAGCCTGGAAGACAGCTACATCAATTTGGCAAACCTCTACAAAGAGCAAGGAAACAAGGAACAGTACAAAGCGACATTAGCAGAAGCGAGGGAAAAACTTCCAAACAGCCAAGAAATCATTATGGCTGAAATTAACATTTACCTGGAGTCAAAGGAGTTCGACAAAGCACTTGAAAACCTCAATCTAGCGGTTCAAAAAGACCCAAACAACTTCCTTTTGTTCTTTGTTCGTGGCAACATTTACGATACGAAGCAAGCAAGTATGTTGAATGACGGCAAGAAAGGCGTGTCGAGGTTGTTCTTTGAAAAAGCAGAAGAGGATTATGCCAAGGCACTAAGTATTAAAGACGACTATTTTGATGCAGCATACAGTCTAGGCGCTTTGTATTACAACCGTGGGGCAGAAATGCTCAACGAAGCAAATATGATCAGCGATGATGCAAAATACAAGGCAGCAAAAGATAAAGCTGATCAGCAGTTGAAAGATGCGCTACCATACTTAGAAAAAGCACACGCATTGCAACCTGATGATGTCAGCACCATGACTTCATTGAAAGAACTTTATGCACGTACTTATCAGATGGAAAAGTACGAAGCCATGAGTAAAAAGCTTTCCAACTAAGAGAAAACTATTGAACGTATTCTAAAGACCAACCATCGTGTTGGTCTTTTTTTATGTATAATTTTGTGTCAACCTAATGAACAAAATAATCTCCATAGTTGCAGTATGCCTTGTCATGTTGTCCAGTTGTGATCGACAGTGCAAGAAAACGGAATGTGTGAATGGTGGAACTTGCTATGAAGGCGAGTGCATTTGTGAAAAATGGTATTCAGGTGATCAATGTGAGTTGTTCTATAACCGAAATTTCGATGGTGTATTTGTCGGTAGCTATGGTACAGGAAATTCATTATTGCCTCGGAGGCTTGACAGCATCATTGTAGTAGCAGATGCGACCATCCCAAATCGTTTGAACATTCAGAACAGTTTTTACTATGAATTGGTTTCTGATAGTTCTCTGATAATTCCAACGCAGACCGTCTATTCAGCAGATCATGTAATACGGATAGAAGGAACAGGCAAATACAAAACCGACTGGATTCGTTTAGAGTATTTCCAAACAAGCAGCGATGCAAATGGTGAAAATACCCAAACCATTATTTTTTCTGGGAGTAAAGAATAGGTGAATAGAGATGTTTATCAGGTTGAGTTAGTTTTTAAATTTAACATAATATATATTATAAGTTTAAAGTATCGCGGAAAAGCGCCAGTCGTTTACAAGTCAAAGTTTTCCCATAAGCTGTCATTCATTGATCACACAATTTAAATACATAGACCAAAACAATGAGTATTCTTTC
>Ga0181558_10001097_pt1 | contig 25799 bp, 15 predicted proteins | sample 011ome_22_FD_133754 | JGI IMG/M metagenome (GOLD analysis project Ga0181558, IMG submission 133754) | Coastal salt marsh microbial communities from the Groves Creek Marsh, Skidaway Island, Georgia - 011507BT metaG (megahit assembly) | ecosystem: Environmental > Aquatic > Marine > Intertidal...
CGGATGCATTATCCCGAGGGGTTACCCAGACTGAAGTGACGCGAGAATTGCATATTCGAGTGGGAAAAACAGCGATGTCGCCAGATATAGACCGATGGGACAGACCTCAACAAGCTCAGCAACCATATCTAGCTCAGCAGCCGCAATCTTGGACAAATAACGCCACCAATGCTGGGCAAATGGGCGCAAAGTGGAAGCAGCAGGATAGCACTCCACTGGCCAGCGGTGAGTGGTATAAAATTCCGGTTTCTAGAGAGGGTATTCATGGATTAGGTGCGGGTTATCTCGAGGAATTAGGCTTGGATGTAAGCCGCGTTGATCCACGTAATCTGCAGATCTGGGGCACCGACGGGAAAGTTCTACCAGAACGTAACAATACAGCACGGCCAGATTTTGCACAGATTCCTGTTCTGGTTCAGGGCGAAGCCGATGGAGCCTTTGATGCCGGTGATGTGCTGCTGTTTTATGGAATTTCACCCGATCAGGAGTTTCGTAATTTGGGGGAGTTTTCACATAGCATTCATCCTTACTCAGATTCTACTTTTGTTTTTTTAACCGTGGGGGAGCAGCCAGGGCTTCGAATGAAAAGCGAAACCGATTTTTGTGCCCCTTGTGCCAACCAGGTGCAGTTTGAGGATTTTAACTGGATGGAACAAGAGCTGAATAAGTCAGAAACACGTCAAAAGACCGGGCGCTTTTTTCTTGGCCAACGCATCCCCGCTACCGCACAAGGACAGAATGTGTCTATATATAAGGACACCTTGGTTCAAGTGAATCCAAACGAGCCACTGTTGCTCTCTGGACGAATCTATGTTCGCTCAGAAAGTCGCCCTACCCTCCAACTCAAGGCCAATGGAGAAGTACTGAATACCTTTTCGGTGAATTCGCTTACCTCGGGGTATAATTCCTATGAATTTGAGTCGGCAAGGGCCTATAGTTTTAGCCAGATACCCTTCAGCCTGAATAGTTCGGACTTTATTAACTCTGGTGATGCGGTTATTGAGCTTAGCGTTACCATGAGTAATGGGGATGCAGGGACCGAGGCTTTTGTGGATTATGTGCGCGTAGCTAGTACCCGTGCTCAATATGCCGATAACGGAGAAATTTCCATGTTCGCGCCCACCGATTCCGACGGGCAAACGGTGCGTTCGTTTACCGTTTCAGGGTTTACGGCTCAGCCGCAAGTCTTGGAGGTTTCCAACCCGGTTCAGCCTGTGACGGTGCCGGTTACCAATAGCTTTGGGACTGGTATCACAGCGACGCATACCTTCCAACATGGCAGTGAACCATCGGATCGCTACTGGGTGCAAACTGGTTATTATACGCCGGTCATGGGACGAAAGGTGCCCAATCAGAATCTTCGTGGGCTTAGCGGATATCCCAATTATATAGTCGTAACGGCTCCTACCTTTTTGCCCTATGCCCAAGAACTTGCCCAGTATCGTTCTCAGCAGGGGCTCGAGGCTATGGTAGTTACGCAGGAACAGATTTTTAATGAATTTTCCGGAGGGGTCACCGACCCATCGGCCATTAGAGACTTCATAAAATATCTGTGGGATCGAGCGTTGACTCAAGGCCAGCAACTTCCCGAACACCTTCTGCTGTTTGGTGACGCTACCTTCGATACTAAAAACATTAAACGGGGCTTCACTAATTATGTGATTACCTACCAAAGCAGTGAATCCATTCATCGGACCAATAGTTACGGTACCGACGATTATTTTGCCTACATGGACGATGGGGAAGGTATTTTTGGCTCGTCGGACCGGGTCGATATAGGGGTAGGACGTATTTCGGCACAGTCTCGAACCGAGGCACGCATAGCTTTGGACAAGATTTACCGCTATGAAGACCCCGCCAATGCTGGAGATTGGCAGAATCTGTTTACTTTTGCCGGAGATGATGATTTCCCAGAACCAGATCGTAATCGAGATTTGCATGTACTCAACGCCGATGGAACCGCTATCCGAATGAACTTGAATGAGCCAGGTGCCCGCCTAAAGAAAATCTATCTGTTTGCTTATCCTGAGGAAATTACCGCCGCCGGTCGGCAACTCCCTGCCGCCACTCAAGATCTGATCGACACCTTTAATCGGGGCATGCTTGTATTCAATTATTCGGGTCATGGAAACGCCCAAACCCTCACCGATGAGGAGTTGTTTCTCTCGGATTATATCCCCCAACTCAACAACCGAAACAAGTTGGCGCTCGTAGTTACCGCCACCTGTCAGTTCGGTCGCTACGATGACATTGATGCCCAGTCTGGAGCCGAAAAACTGGTACTGGCAGAAAACGGAGGGGCCATTGCCAGCTTCACTACCACACGCGTGGTGTACACTTCTTCGAGCAGTACCGCTTTGAATTTCGGGTTAAACATTGCCCTCTCTCAAAAAATGTTGGAGCGCGATACCGATGGGCGCCCCCTCCGACTGGGTGATATTTTTGTGCGTACCAAAAATACTTCTATTGGCAATGAGATCAATGCGCGCAAGTTCATCCTACTGGGAGATCCGGCTCTTCGATTGGCCCTACCTGACAAAAAAGGGACTTTCACGCACATCAACCAGGTGAAACTGGATACCCTAAACAATCCATTGAGTCTTCGGGCGCTGGACACCGTAGAGTTGGAAGGCGAAATTCAGTTAGCCAACGGGCAGCGTCACAGCAGTTTTAACGGCGAGGCGGTGTTCACCCTGTTTGACGCCAAACGCCGCGTGAGTATACCTCAGGACAGAGAATGGGTGTCGACCTATGGCTGTTATTTAAATCGTGGAACGGCCTTGGAATGTACTTATGAGGTTGAGAGTGATGTATTGTTTCGCGGGAAAGCGGAAGTGCAGAATGGGCGTTTTTCTACCCGATTTATTCTGCCTAAGGACATGAGTTTTTCTCCGGATCTCTCTCGCATGATTGTCTTTGCTAAGAGTCCAGAGGAAACCGCCGGTGGGTCGTTCACTAGTTTACGTTTTTCCGGGGTCAATCCCGATGCGGTTAACGACGGACAAGGGCCACAAATGGACGTGTATTTGAATGACCCTTCGTTTTTTAATGGCAGTTTGATGAATTCGAGTCCCACCGTTTTTGTCGAACTCAGCGACAGTTCGGGTATTAATACCACGGGAACCGGCATTGGCCACGAGATTATCGCAACCTTAGATACCCAACCTCCTCGAGAGTTTGTGTTAAACGATTTTTATGAAGGAGCGCTGAACGATTTTACCCAAGGTAGAATCGAATATCCTCTACAGGACGTGCCTGAGGGGTCTTATACCCTAAAAGTTCGCGCGTGGGATGTGCACAATAATCCGTCTGAGCAAAGCGTAGCCTTTGAGGTGCAATCCGAGGAGGATTTGGTGGTACGTGATGTGTACAACTACCCCAATCCGATGAATAATTTTACGCAGTTCGTTTTCGAACACAACCAACCAGGGAGTCCTTTAGACGTGAGCATTCGCATTTACACGCTAACAGGAGTTCCTGTACAACAAATCCAAGAAACCATAATAGGAAATAGTTCATATGCCAGTATTCCATGGGATGGCCGTGACCGGGATTTTGATCGCCTGGGCAACGGTACTTATGTTTATGTGCTCAGGGTTACAACAGACACTCCCGAAGGCCGAAAAACAACCGAACAGATTGAAAAACTAGTAGTCATTCGATAATTGCTATGGCGCTAATTGCGGTGATTCATCTAAAAAAACATAAATAATGAACCAGACTCTTTATATTCCTGCACAGAATGTTTTGAGAATTATACACACTATGAAAAAATCTTTGTTTTCAGCACGTTTTAAACCATTTATTCTAAGTCTTACCCTATTTTTTGGGGTCTCGTTTTCTACCCAAGCACAGGTGGCAATAACCGCCGTGCCGTTTTTACAGATTGAGCCCGATTCCAGGGGAGCCGCTATGGGAAATACCGGTGTGGCTATTGCCGATAATGCATCCGCCATGTTTTGGAATCCTGCTGGCTTGGCATTTCAGCGAGGCAATCAGGTAAGCATTACTCACTCGAACTGGTTGGCTAACTTTAATGTAGATGATTTGTTCTACGATTACTTGGTGGGCAAGTATTATGTGGAAGGCATTGGTACTATTGGCGCCCATCTAACCTATTTGAACCTTGGCGAGCAAATACAAACCAACGAGGATAGCCCCGATATTATCTCGAAATTCAATTCCTACGAATTGGCTCTAGGCCTTTCCTACGGCTTTGAGGTGAACAAGAATTTAGCCCTTGGTACAAGCTTACGTCTTATTTATTCCTCACTGGCGTCTGGAACTACGGTAAGTCAGCAGAAAGTAAATCCAGGAAGTAGTGTAGGAGTGGATTTGGCCTTGTTGTACAAAACCGATCCCTTTGTTTTAGGTCAGAACAATGCTCGATTTTCTGCGGGCTTTAACCTATCCAATGTAGGCCCTGGGATGCAGTACACCGATAATGCCCAAAAAGACCCGTTGCCAACTACCCTGCGTGCCGGCTTTGCCATAGAATACGATTTAGATGCCGAAGGCTACAACAGCATTACCTTGGCCACGGATGTTTCTAAAATTATGGCCCGCAAAAAAGAACTCATTTCTACCCAAGCCGGTGTTTCGGACACCTCTTATGTGGCAGCCGGCCCTATTGAAGCCTTGTTTAGCTCTTGGGATACGTTCCAGCGTTTCGATGGTCAGGAATACGTCGATGTAAGTCTGTTTCAGCAGCTTATGTTTGGCGCCGGTCTGGAATACTGGTATAACGACCTTTTTGCTTTGCGCAGTGGATTCTATTACGAAGACCCAAACAACGGCGACAGAAAATACATTACTTTTGGTGCAGGCTTACGCTATAACGCCTTTGGTATTGACTTTAGTTACATCAAGACCCTTGAATCGGATCACCCCTTGGCGAATACTCTCCGCTTTAGCGTGCTCCTGAACTTTTAACCTCCATGCTGCGCATCCGCTGGCCTTATTCGAGTAGCTTGTCCGGTTGTTCCGGCCTCGTCGTACTCTGGTTCTTGCTAGGCCTAGAAATCCTTGGCGCTTATGGACTCGCTGCGCAGGTTATTCGACCCGCTGTCGGACAGGTTAATGTGATTGCGGTTCGCGTAGAATTTTTAGCCGATACCACTGAGCTAACCTCTGGCACAGGCGTGTTTGGGCCTGACGGTTTCGGCGGTTTGGATTATCTAGCCCGTCAGCAGGATACTCGCATTGACCCTCTTCCCCATAACCAACAGTATTTTGAGGCCCATCTCGAATTTGCTCGTAATTATTACCTCAAAGCCTCTGATGGGCAGTTAGAGTTAGACTATCAGGTACTTCCAGAGGTGGTGCAATTAGACAATCCCATGTCGTTTTATTCGCCCATTGGCGAAGAATTCACCTTGGAAAAGTTGGCGGTTTTGCTGGAGCATGTGTGGGCCAAAGTAGATGAATCCGGGCAGTTCGACCCCACCGGCTTGGACCCTGAAACAACCGCTTTTGTTATTTTTCACGCGGGTGTTGGGCGGGATATTGAGTTAACAGGCACCAGCCTTGACATTACCCCGTATGATCTCCCTTCAATCTACCTGAAAGAAGATCAACTCGCTCGGTTATTGGACGATCCCACCTTTGAAGGCTTTGCGATCAACGATGGGTCTTTTCATGTAAAAAGCTCTATGATAATTCCGCGAACACAAAGCCGGCGAGGAGAAGATATTGGAGGAAACGAAGTAGTGTTTCCACTTTCGATCAATGGACTTCTTTGCGCCTCCATAGGAAGTCATTTAGGCCTGCCAGATCTATTTAACACCGCCAATGGCTCGCCTGCTATCGGGAGATTTGGACTCATGGACGGGGCCGGTTTTTTTTCCTACAATGGCCTCATTCCGCCTGAACCCTCGGCTTGGGAGAAGGTTGCTTTAGGCTGGATTAACCCGGTAAACATTACGGAGTCTTCAGGGGCGTTGGAAAACCAAGGGAGTATCGGCCCTTTCACTTTGGCCCCTGCTTCTATGGATAGGAATGCAGATGACCCGCAACTTTACCGCTGGGATATATCAAGCAACGAATATTTTTTAATCGAATACCGAAACCGTGATTTGAACGCTAGTGGAGTTGAGCTAACCATACGTGAACCAGACGGGGCTAGAGTGCGCCAACAATTCACCAACAGTGATACTGATTTTATCTATCAATATGCCGGATTTGATACCTTGTTAGCTGCTGGAACCCTATTGAATGTGAGTAATTTTGATTGGAGCTTACCCGGTGGATTGGACCTTGGTCCGGATGAAAAAGAAGGCACCGAAGACGATCGAGAGCTTAATGGAGGCCTACTCATTTGGCACATTGACGAAGGGGTAATCCAACGTGCTTTTGATGCCCAAGCTCAAGGGGGTGATCGTGGGGTCAACGAAGACCCGTACTATCGCGGGGTAGATTTGGAGGAGGCTGATGGAGCCCAAGATATCGGTTTAGATGCTGGGTTGTTGGATAATTCTCCTAGTTTTGGATACGCATATGACTTTTGGTGGGAAAACAACAACTACCGGGTAATCACCGAAAATGGGAGTATTGACTTGAATCCCGACAATGTATTTGGTCCCCAAACCTATCCAAACAATGCCAGTAACGCAGGTGCACGTCAATATTTTGAACTATTTGATATTCAAGCCACCGGATCGACTGCTCAGTTTTCTATTCGCTATGCCGCCCCGGATGCTAGCGCACCAGCCTTAGCGGCGAACATTCAAGATTTCCTACCCAATGGGTTGCTTCCGGTTCATTCGTACTACCAATCATATCCCTTATCGGTTGGACGAGTCATTGTTGGCCCACAAGGTGTGACTGCGTTAGGCGGTCAGGCAGGGGCTCCTTCTGACACCCTAATTGTGGTACAAGCAGAGCAGTCAATGCATCTATTATCACTGAATCAACTTAAATCCAAGAAGACTCTTACCGCGGAGGATTGGATCCGGCTTCCAGAAATGGTGGGACCCTTGCAGCCCGTCTTAGAGGATCGGATAATTACCGCCGAACGCCAGGCGAATGATTCGCAATTACGAATTCGATCTTGGAATTATATCCCGGGCGATGACAGCTTAGTGCAACGCTGGGAACAAATCATAGCCTCTGAATTAGGAAGCATCGGTTTAGGGGAGCAGTTGGGGTATCTGAGCAGTGCGGGGAATATTACTGGTGTTGGTGATGCGGAAAGCTCTATTTTGGTAGAATACCTGGGTCTGCAGCTGGATAAAACAGGGCAGATTTCGGCCAGTGATTGGCAGCTCGAGACGGCTTTGATTGAGTTTCAGGAGAATGGAGACCATTTGACTGGCTCGTTTCAGGCGCGGTGGAACCAGGAACAGATTCAAGTGGATGGATGGAGCGCCAATGAAATTTCTGCCTTAGAACAAAGTGGTTTACTAGGTAGTGCAGAACGGACGCAATGGATCCCTATTGCTCAAGGAAGCACGGTGCGACTTGTCCAGGTTAGTGAAACAGAAGTAGGGGTATTTGACCCCAACGCTGCCGATGTCTATACCTTAATATATAGTACTCAGCCCAGCGAAATGGTTGCTCAATGGCCGGCTATTTCGAAAAAAGGGCAACTTTTTCGTGTCAATAGCAGTGAAAACACCATTGAAGGATACTATTTAAGCGGAGCTATGTTGGATTATTTCCCCCTCCAAGCACCTGATTCGGTGCGATGGACGGGTAGTCCCCTGCTCGCCGATTTGAATGGGGATGAGGAACAAGAGCTGCTTTTGGTTGGACAAAATCCATACGCCACCTTACTCTACGCATACACCCTCCAAGGGGAGCCTCTATTGGGTTTTCCGCTGTCAGTCGGAGCCGGCGGATTTAATCCCGTTGATTCGGGTGTGGGTCAAGGGTCGGGTTTGAATGAAGCTTCGCGGATACAGATTCCTGGGATTGTCGGATCTTTTGTTACGGCCATAGCGCCTTCCGGAGAATTATCGATTTGGGAATTCCCTAATATGGGGAATGCGGACTGGCCTTCGCGCATGGGGCCTTGGGGTTGGAATCGGGCGGTTCAGGCTGGGGAAGATTCGGGCTTGCCTGGAGGTGGGGATAATGAAGCAGTGTTGGTTACCACGGAAACCTATAACTGGCCTAATCCAGCTAAAGACCATACTAATGTGCGCTTTCAGACCTCGGGTGCTGGGCAGGTACAGATTCACATCATTGACCTTAGCGGTCAGTTGATTTATGAGCGGCAGATTCAGAGTCGAGGTGGTAGCCCAGAAGAAATTACAATTGATACCTCACAATGGCCCTCGGGTGCGTATATTGCACTAGTCAAGGCAACCGTTGCAGGTAAAACAGGCAGTAAACTGGTCAAGATGGCCATTGCCAAATAAGGAGTTTAATCTATTCGTGAAGACTTTATCCTCTCATATCGCCAGCCTTTTTGTACTCTTGTTGAGTAGCTTATTTTTGGGTAGTTCGAACGGGGATAATGCGCTCTTATTCGCTCAAACTAACCCTATGTACTACGATTATTCCTACAATCATCTGGATTGGTACACTATGGAAAGCGAGCATTTCTTGGTGCATTTTCAGGAGGGTAATGATCGCAGTGCGCAAGTGGTTTCCCGAATAGCCGAAGAGATTTATGGGCCGATCACCGAGTTGTACGAGCACGAGCCCGATGAAAAAGTGAGTATTGTGCTGAAGGATCGAGAAGATTATTCCAACGGAGCCGCTTATTTTTTTGATAACAAAATCGACATTTGGGTACCGGCCATGGACGCTCCCCTGCGAGGCACACACAGTTGGATGCGCAATGTGATCACCCACGAATTTACCCACATTATTCAGATCCAAGTTGGTCTTAAGCGTGAGCGACGTACTCCAGCTACCTATCTGCAGTGGTTATCCTATGAAAAAGTGCGCCGCCCCGATGTATTGTATGGGTTTCCCAATGGCATCGCCTCTTTGCCTTTCGCCTCTCTTAACATCCCAGCTTGGTTGGCGGAAGGAACTGCCCAGTTTCAGCACAAGGAATTAAGCTACGATAAATGGGATGCTCACCGAGATATGATTTTGCGTAATCGGGTACTATCTGATAGCTATTTTAACCTCCCGGAAATGGGCACCTTTGCCTCCAAAACCTCTATTGAGCGAGAAACGGTGTACAATCAGGGCTTTGCCTTTACCAGCTACATGGCCGATCGCTTCGGAGAAGTGGTCTTAAAGGATATCTCCTTGGCCTTGGGGCAAGACCAGGTTTTCGATGTGGCAGAAGCCATCGAAATAGCAACCGGTATTCCGGGGGAACAGGTTTTTGAGGAATGGATTTACCGTTTGAAAGAAGAATATTCGATGGTAGAAGCTCAGGTAAATCAGTCGCCTTGGGCTGCTGACAGCGCAAAGGTATCGGCGATAGAAAGAGAAGGGTTTTATAATTTTTACCCACGAATTCACCCCGAATCTGGAACCATCGCCTATGTGTCTAACCGCGAACGTGCAACATCTCGCGTATCGGTGTGCACCCGTGACCTGAATGCCCTGGCTCAGCAAGAAGGTGCCGTTAATGGAAGAACGGGTGTTGAGGATGGAACGAACTTGAGTTCGAGCGCCGGTTCAAGTTTGGCTACTGGTTCCAATTTAGGTTCAGCAACCCCGATTGTGCAGGATCTACACGCCCCTGCCTATAGCCCTGCGGTTACCGGCCATGCGCACATGCACGAACTAGAACCCCAAGTCAAATTCATTAACAGTTCATTCGATTGGAGCCCGTCAGGTAAACAGATCGTATATGCCGTAAACAAGCACAACCGGTATGGCGAGGATTACAAAGATCTGTTTATCCACGACCTGTCACATAAAACAGATATTCGTTTAAGCCAGTCCGCCCGACTGGAATCTCCAGCCTGGCATCCACAGGGTCTTGGATTAGTGGCCGTTCAGCAATTCAAAGGCACTCAAAATCTCGTTTGGGCAGCTCTTCCCGATTCTCAAAGTTGGAATGAACAACTAGCCAATGCATTCGAGCAAAAAAAGCCAGAAATACTACTGAATGAATGGGAAAATTGGACCAGCTTCGAAGACGGACGAACTATATTCAGCCCTATTTGGCACCCCAATGGTCAACAACTGTACGGAGCCTATGCCTATTTGGGCGAACGTCAACTCTTTAGCTTGGACCCTGAAGATGGCACCTTCACACCCTTAACAGCCGCTAATTTTGATCTGCGTGACCCTTTTGTCGATTCCTCTGGTTCCTACCTGTATTTCAGCGCCGCACCAAACGGTCGATTCAATATTTATAGGGTGGCCTTAAATTCAGAAGGGCTTCCTATTCCAGGCCGTATGGAACAGCTTACCGATGTAATTGGGGGTGCTTTTATGCCGGTTGAGTACGATGACCGACTGTATTACTCCGAATACATCGCAAATGGATACACGATCCGATCTCGACCCATTCGCGCCATTTCAGTCTCCGAAAATGAGCTGGGCTTTAAGTGGCTCATGTACGATATGAGCCGTCAGCAACCTACTACTCGTACTGCTACTGCTAGTACTGCTCAATCTAATGCTGAACTCGTTCAATCTTCGACGGCCCAACTGAGCCAGATAAACCTATCTCCTATTGCCGCTCTAAACTATTTCGACGATTCTGACCTGACCACCATGCCAGACGTAGCTTGGGCTTATGCTGACACTGGTTCGTATTCATTTGAGCTACTCACCATAGGGCAGCCTGATGAACGCTCCCTACGCCGCTACACCGATACCTACACTCAAACCTCTTTCTTCCCTCTTATTCGCTTCGATAACTATACTCAGCGCAACGGCCGCAACGGTCAGCTCCTAAAAGCCGGACAATTCGGTGACATTGGGCAGAACCTATGGCGAGATATGAAGCCAGGGGTTTATATGGCTTCTCGTGATGTTATTGATCGACTATCTATATTTGGTGGGATTATGGTGGGTTTAGGCTCCAAAAGTGCCGGCACCATTGGTGAGTTTTTTCAGCCGAGTCGACTCACCGAGTTGGACAGAGATATCTTTTTTCAGGCAGAATATCGTGGACTTCCTTTTATTCAGCGCAGCTGGTCTCCTACGGTATCCGTGGAAATTTTCAACCTACACCGAAATGTAGATGATGGTCTATCGATCACCGAATACCCATGCACCTCCTGCCTTCCCGATACCGCTCGAGTTGACATAGGCTATGAAATCTGGCAGGCTGATGTATATTTTCGGTCCAAATTATCTCGTTTTAGCCTCCTAGAACTTGGCGTCGGCTACTCTCCCTACAGGGTAAGCACGGACAATTTTTATTCACGCGAGCTCAAAGCTTTTATTACCGGCTCATCCTCTGAATATTTCAAGGGCACAACCCTCTCGGCCGCCTATACGTTTAATTATTACCAGTACACCACCGATTCCGATATTGCTCCTTTAGGCTTCAAAGGGTACCTGCGATACCAATATCAGCCGTCTAAATTATTGGAGGAGTACGAAATTAAAGAGGGATCACTTGTACCCATTTTCAAAAATTCGCGTAACCACTCCACCGAACTTCACCTACGCTACGGTTTCCGAACCTTTGGGCAACAAGCTTTCCAAGCACGGGTACGAGGTTTTAGCTATTTCAATAACCCGAAAGATTCATTTTACACCGACTACGTAGGCGGGTTCTTAGGCCTACGAAGCTACCCATTTTTTGCCATTGGCGGGAGTACCACTGCCATGACCTCTCTTAGCTGGTTTGTGCCCATTCGCAAGAAAATGAACAGCCAAATTGGTCCTTATACCTTAGATAAAATGTACGCTCGGCTCTTTTTTGAAACGGGCAATGGATGGTATATCGGGGATTCAAAGAAGGTCCCCGACAAAATTGACAGTGGCCCTAGCCTTAAAAGCGGTATTGGAGCTGAACTCCGAATTGCGACTTCCGCCTATTATTTATTCCCCATTAAGTTCTTTGTGAGTGGAGCCTATGGCTTCGACCGATTTTCTGTGGAGCTTCCAGATGACTTTGTCACCCCTGCAACTGGGAACCGAGTCAATTATGGAGGTGAATTATTGTTTCACTTTGGCTTAACCTTTGATTTCGAATTATTGTGATCCGATCATTCCTTCATACCGTAGCGAGAGCCAGACTTCGGGTCGCCAAGCAGCTTGGCATGAGTCTTATTGTGGCTATCTTTTTTGGGCTATTTGCGGTTACATCAACCCGGGTGGGAGCCCAATCTAATGAGCTGACGAGTCGCTTGGAAAAACAATTTCAGCTTGTTCATGCACCCATGCCTTCTTTATTACCCGCGCGGAGTCTGCGTGAATCCGATGAACGGATGAGTTCTAAAGATTATTTACAGGCACAGCTGTCCAGCCCTTCGCCCATAGAATGGCAACAGACACCCCTGCTCAATGCGTCCCGAACTAACTCAGCTGGGCTTGCTTTTTGGTCTTCGGCTTTAGTGCCTGGGAGTGGTCAGGCACTGCAGGGAAATTGGGGTCGAACGGCTATTTTTGCGACCGCGGAGATTGCGGCTTGGGTATTTTATACGAAGAGACAGCAGTTGGCCAAGGATAATGAAGCCGCTTATGAGCGTTATGGTAACACCTATTGGAGCCCTGTGGCTTATGCGCAATGGTTGGTCGATTATTCCAAAGCCAATAATTTAGTGAATGGCTACGAGGCCTTGGACGCGTTGGTGGGTGGACTAACACCGGCTTTTGGGGAAACGACTCAGGACTGGGGGAAAATTACGGAAGAAGCGGTGCGCGCAGTGGAAGTTCGCACGCGGTTTATTTTTAACATACCGGAAGGTTGTGGAAGTTTGGAACCTCCCTCTTGCGTTACTAGGTCGGAATTTTCGCATGTACTTCAGGATTTTGGTTCGCAACAGTATTATGAGCTCATGAGTAAGTATTATCAGTTTCAGCCGGGCTGGCAGGACTTTCATGAGCAGCGTTTGGCTCAAGGGGCTAATCATGTGTACCAATATTCATGGGATGCCACGATGCTTAGCGAACGTTTTATTGAGGGCCGTGACCGGGCGGAGGAGTTCAACAACCAATACCGAGATGCGGGTAATGTGTTAAAACTGCTGCTGGTCAATCACATGATTTCTGCTTTTGATGCTTATTTTAGCGCCAAACTAGCCCAGTCCAGACTGCAAATGGAAACAGGCTCGGTGCTATCGGAACGAGCGGTGGCCCTGGTTTGGCATTTTTAACTGAGTGATTTACGAGTGGTTTTTTCGCGCTTGTTCATTTCGTGGACAGCATTTTTTGGCCGAGTGATTTATTTGTGGCTAAATCGCCGTATTTTATGATTTGACTAAAGAACTGTTTAATTAACACATCCTTATCCCCACTTCATCGATATGATTCGTAGTCTGCTTACCAACAAATACATTTATTTACTTAGCCTCGGGATTATTCTCGTGGGAGCCCTAGGTTTGTTGGTCTTCGATAAAGTGTTAATGCCTCGGTACACCCAATACAACCAAGGCGTAACGGTTCCCGATCTTACAAGAGTTTCTTTGGAGGAAGCGGTGGCTACCATTAGTTCCCTTGGGCTTCGATATGAGATCTCTGACCGCCGGTCCAATGCGGCCTTTCCTGCAAATTATGTCCTGGATCAAGCACCTGGGGCAAATACCATTGTGAAACCAAATCGCAAGGTCTATCTAACGGTGAATGCCGCCGTACGCCCTACCGTAGTTGTTCCTAATGTCACCAACTTATCGCTTCGAAATGCGCAGGTACAGTTGCAGAATTATGGTCTCGAAGTGGGTACCATAAGTTATGAGAGCTCTCGTTTTAAAAATGTAGTACTCCAACAATCCCTTCCCGCTGGTGGCAGGGTGGATAAAGGAGCGGTAATTAACTTGATTGTAAGCGATGGTCTGGGTGATAAAGTAGTGGTGGTACCCGAGATTGTGGGGCTTTTATTGCCTAATGCCCAGCTAAAACTTCGCGAGGTAGGGCTACGAGTTGGTGAAATACGGTTTCAACCTACCCAGGGACAAATTCCCAATACCGTGCTTGATTTCAGCCCAAAAGTGAACGAACTTGTAGAGGGTGAATCATTAAATTTAGTGGTTTCTGAGCGCTTTAATGCCGTAGAAGAGAGTGAAGGTGGAGCGGTCTTTACCGATTCTACCGGCGTTGAAAATGGATTACCCGACAATGATTTTTAATGGCGCGTCTTTTGTAATGCACACTTTTGAGTGTTTTTGAATTTTTTTGAATCCCAATGCCTCGGCAAAACGAATGTACTTCCTAGCAATTTATTTCTATTAACCCGTGAGATCTTACCTATATGAATTTTGACCTACCCATATTAGCTCCTTCCATTTTAGCTGCAGACAAAGCGCAGCTAGGTGCCCAAGTCCAGGCCACGCTAGACGGCGGGGCTCAATGGATCCACTGCGACATAATGGATGGCCACTTTGTTCCCAATATTAGCTTTGGACCCAATGTGGTCGCATCGGTGGCCCGAATTTCGGACGAAGCATTTATGGATGTACACTTGATGATTGAGAATCCCGATCAGTACATAGAAGCTTTTTGCGATGCGGGAGCCGATCTCATCTCGGTGCACGTAGAAGCTTGCGTCCATTTACACCGGACTATTCAACTTATCCGCTCCCATGGAGCCATGACCGGGGTCGTGATTAACCCAGCCACTCCAGTTTCGGCGATTGAACCTATGCTAGAGGAAGTCGATTTGGTACTTTTGATGAGTGTGAATCCTGGTTTTGGAGGCCAACAGTTTATCCCGGCCACCTTAACCAAAGTGGAACAGCTGGTTGCTCTACGCGAAAAACACGATCTCTCCTTCCTCATTGAAATCGATGGAGGCGTAAATTCTAAAAATATTGTTGAAATTGCCGAAGCTGGAGTCGATGTATTAGTTGCTGGTAACGCTGTTTTTTCCGCGGATAATATTACCGCAAAAGTTACGGAACTACAGAGCACCCTTTCGAATTTAAGGAATGAATGAACGAAGAAACCAGCTCATATTCCGAACACTTAATCTCCACCGAAGGCGTAAACCACATTCAGCTTTTCGGGTTAAATGATGAGAACCTGCGCCTACTCGATCAGGCGTTCCCAGAAACAAGATTCAACGCCCGAGGCGAACGGGTTAAACTAAGTGGCCCAGACGCTCAAGTAGCCCAAGCACGACTCATTATAAAAGGCATGGTCGAAGTGGCTACGCGGGGCAAAGATGTGCGTGAAGGGGATGTAAAAACCCTTATACGGCTTAATGGAAAGCCTATAGAAGCCCTAAGCGTTGATCCATTTACTGGAAAGGGTGATGTGATTTTGTACACTCACCGTGGAGAACCCGTACGCGCCAAGACTCCCGGACAAGTTCAAATGGTGAAATCTTCGGCAAAAAATGACATTCTATTCGCCATAGGTCCTGCTGGAACCGGTAAAACCTATACCTCAGTCGCTTTGGCGGTGAAAGCCTTAAAAGAGCGAAAGGTTCAGAAAATTATATTAGCCCGACCGGCCGTAGAAGCGGGTGAGACCTTAGGGTTTTTACCAGGAGATTTACGTGAGAAAATCGATCCTTACTTGCGCCCCTTGTACGATGCTTTAGAAGATATGCTGGATCAGGAAAAACTGAATCTCAACCTCCAAAAAAACATCATCGAGATAGCTCCTCTTGCGTACATGCGTGGGCGAACCCTGAACAATGCCTTCGTGATTTTGGATGAGGCGCAAAATGCCACCAACATCCAAATGAAAATGTTCCTCACTCGAATAGGTTTTAATTCTCGAGCCATCATCACCGGGGACGTAACGCAGACCGATCTCCCCAGAAAACAAGAATCGGGACTCATTTCGATACCCCTTATCTTAGGCGATGTAGATGGAATCGATTTTGTTTATCTGGATGATGGTGACGTGGTCCGACATAAATTGGTCAAAGATATTATAAACGCCTACGACCGGTATATACCTGAAGAGACTAGACCGGTGAGCGTGAAACGAAGCTCCTCAAAAAAGAGCAGCGATTAGACCCTAATTCCCATGAAAAGTTGGTGCACTCCTTTATATGAGGGAACCTTTTCGGTTGGACTGGATAAAAAGTTTTTTTCCATCCCCAGAGATGGGAATGCCGCCAAAGGTGCATTGAAAATTTCGTTGAACCCCTTTTTAATTGTTAATGAGGCTCGAGTCATCCTAATTGATACGGGCATTGGATCCTTTGGGGAAGATACAGGAGTCGAGCGGCTTTTTGAGAACTTAGAACGCCATGGGATTTCCGATTATGAGGTTACCGATATTTTTATGAGCCACTTACACTACGATCACATGGGTGGGTTGGCGCATCAGAATTCGGGATTTTGGGAACTCAGTTTCCCCGAGGCCAAGTTGTGGGTCAGCAAAGATGACTGGGCCCGGGTGATGGCCAAAGAAGAATTCTACGACGCCGAAAAAACCGAGTTTGTGGCTTTTTTGGATGCACGAGCTAACCTGCATTTTTTGGAAGCGGAGGATCAACCCTACCCAGAAATTCGGGTCGAACATATTGGTGGACATACCCAGTATCATCAAGCTATCTGGTATAAGGATGAGGATTTAAACCTTCTGATGGCAGGAGACGTTATCGCCACACGGGGACAGGTAAACCGGGTATTTGCAGCAAAATACGATTACGACCCGGAACAAAGTAAGCGCCAGCGAGTTCGATTGGCCCGCGAAGCCTACGAAAAGGATGCCACTATTTTGGCTTACCATGATGAGGAATGCTCGATGTTTCGGATTGTGGATCATGATGCCCGTCGCGGATATGTGACCGAACCGGTAAGTGGAGGGCGACCATGAGTGGTGAGTTGGGTAGCGATTTTCGTGGTGAGTTGGGTAAAAAAATGGGTGAGATTCTCGACTATCTACAGTCACAAGGCTGCCCAAAGCAGATTCATGCCGCCGTCATTTTAGGCTCTGGACTCGGGGAATACACCGAAGCACTTGAGCTTACCCATTCCATCCCCTATTCTGAAATACCTTCCTTCCCACAGTCCACGGTTGAAGGGCATTCCGGAGCACTCATTTTTGGTACGCTTAACGGGTTCAAGGTATTGGCTTTTTCGGGCCGATTTCATTTTTATGAAGGCTACGGAATTGACGAAACAGTGATTCCCGTGCGCTTGACCCATGCGCTGGGAGCAAGTAAACTGTTGATCTCCAATGCCGCTGGTGGAATTAATTTGGAGTATAAAGTGGGTGATCTTATCGTGATTGATCATATCATTCGACCTCATCGCCGAATGATGGCGCAATCATCAAAGTGGCACTGGAATATGAAAAACTATGCCGATCTGGCTTTTGCTGCGGCTACCGATTTGGGATTATCCGTTCATCGAGGAAACTATTTGTACGTCTTTGGTCCCAATTATGAAACCAAAGCCGAGATCCATGCCTATCGCGCCATGGGTGGAGATGCCGTTGGCATGAGTACCGCCGCGGAGTTGATGGAAGCCACTCGGTTGAGTCTGCCTTCTGTGGGAGTTTCACTCATCACCAATGCCGCGGCTGGGATTACCGGGCAGGCCTTGAATCACGACGAGGTCAAAGAAGCGGCCAATGCACGAAAAGAGGATTTCGCTCGCTTGGTAAGCCGCTTGATTGTGGAGGATTGGGGTTAGGGGTTGGTTATTGGATAATTTACTCGTCCCCTACTGCGTCGCAGCCACCCTTGGAATCGTCAAAATCGACTTCTGACGACCATCCAAATACCATACCCCTCGTTCATCAAAATAGGCATCTTCCTCTAACATGATGCGAATCTCTTTTCCCCACTCCTGAATATAACTCGCCGCATTTAACTCAATGGAATAGGCCGTATTCAGATGCAAAGGATAATCCCCGGTTCCCGGTACGCCTCCCTGCGAATCCCACATACCCAAGGTCGTTCCCGCAGCATGTCCATGATATCCAATCGGATGGGTATAAATGGAAGGTTTAATTCCTTCCTCTATTGCCTGAGCTCGAGACATGGCCAACACCTCATTACCTGTACGTCCTTCTTCAAAATTATTGGTGAAAATATCTTGTAGTCGATTTCCGCGGTCAAATGCATCAACCAGATAGGCAGGAACTTCGGTTTCGCCTGGTTTAAGCACATAAAAATGCTGTTGAGTGTCGGTATTTAGGCGAAGATAGGTAATGCCAAAGTCCACATGTAGCAAATCTCCCGGCATAATAATATCCTCTGACGGTCGGGAATCGAAGGTACGCAAATGGTCAAATGACTCGGGATCCGCCCGCTGAATGGATACGCTTGGATGAAACCACGTGATGAGGTTCAAATCCCGAACCCGCTCTCGCAACCACCAAATCACATCTTCGGTGCTGGTTATCCCGGGATGAATCACCCGCTCAGAGAAAGCCTCCTCGAGAATGCCATGCGCAATACGCACAATATGCGGATACAAATCTCGCTCTTTAGCCGAACGAGTTTCCAACCATCCCACGGCTACCTTCTCAGCTGAAACCACACGAGAAGCATAATCCTCACCAATATTTTCCATTAAATGCTCGTAATCCGTCGCCACCATTCCATCGGCTAGCCCCCAATGCTCCGACCGATTCACCCCGATCGTCTTCGGATCTCTCTCCTCGATAATTTCCTTCAATCGCTTCCATTGATCCGGCTCCACTTCCTTGTCCCACGCCTTTTTGAACACCTCACCCACGTCGTATCGCGCCACCGCCAAGGTCTCCAAGCCTTTGCCCAGCCCTCGATCATAAATCACCAAAATGGTTCTACGCCTCGCTGCCAACCACGTTGCTGGCAACATGGTTTCGATCACCGGATCTTCATTATACTCACGTGAAATAATAATCCACATATCCATCCCTTCCCGACGCATAATATTCGGAAGTACGGTTTCCATCCGATCGGCCAGTACATCGTCAATCACCTTGGCCCGCTCCTTCATCGACAAAATAGCCGATTCCGACACTTGATCCCCGGTTTGCCCAAAACTCTCAGCCGGCAGGAGCATTCCAATGAGCCCGAACATCAAGGCATAGGCCGAAATGACAAGCGGTTTAACGCTGTAATACTTTCTGGTTGATGTTGTTGGTGAAGCTGTTTTTGAAGCTTGTGATGTTGCCTTCATAATTGATTGATTGATTTCGTTGTACTGTTTGCCTTATTGTGTTATTGCCTTATTGCCCAACTGGAATCCATTCTCCAAATGCGACCGCCTCTGCTCTAGATAACCTCCGAACTCGCTCGGTTTTCATCCTTGGGTTTGCCTTCAATTGAACATTGACACTTTTTGACATACCCCATCGGGTAAATGCGATTTCCACCTGTTGCCCTACCCGTTTGGCTTCAATAATAGATGCTGGGCTTCGGTTAGCTTCCACACGCAGCCCATCCACCGACATAATGCGATCCCCTAGACGTAGGCCTGCTTCATAAGCGGGACTTCCCATCTGCGGGGCCGTGCTAATTTCATAGGCTCTATCCGCTTCGATCCACCTAGTTGACGGTCCAAGATAGGGCTCATTCTCATTTCCTAGGGCGAGCTGTACTCCTACACTACTTAGTAATCGCTGCATATTCGGCATCTCGCTGCTATAAATATGCCGCGCAAAAAATGCTTGAGCCAACGAATCCCCAGCTAGTGTAGCCAGTGTGGATTCCAGATCTTTTATGCTGTACGGTTGCTCATTACGCCCATACTGCTGCCATAAGGTCCGCATATATTCATCCAAGCTAGCCTCGGCTTCGGTGCGTAAAGTCAGATCCAAGGCTAAGCCCAACAGACTACCATAGGAATAGTAGGAAATAAAAATGTTAGCATTATTATCTGGATCTATGGCGGTAGCTGCATCTACAAATGGTGCTCTATAACTCATCTCGATGGGGTTAAAAAACTGACTACCCGGAGAAAGCATTACATAATTCAGCGTTCGAGCAAGACCTTCCACATATTCATCCGGCGTTATCACTCCAGCGCGGGCGAGAATTAAATTGGTGTAATACGAAGTAAAGCCCTCCGCAAACCACAAGGCTCCACTCATATTGGCTTCTTCAAAATCGAAGGGCTCAAGGGAAACAGGACGCAGTCGTTCCACACTCCATGCATGAAAAAATTCGTGCGAAATAGTAGATATCGACGTATTTCCAAGAGGCTCCTCCATGGGTTTTGCATTGGTCACAATGGTCGAATTCCGGTGCTCCATCCCGTCTCCACTGGCCTGCGGCATATAACAACTCAGAAAGGTGTACCTTCCAAAATCAAACTCCGGTAATTCACCAAAAACCTCTCTTTGAGCCTCAACTATGGCCATTACCTTGGCAAAATAATCGTTGACTTCTCGATCCGAAGCGGGTGTATGAAGCGCCAATTGGATGAGTTGCCCATCCACCATTCGCTCACGTAAATGATAGTCACTTATTTCAATGGGGCTGTCCATGAAATAGTAAAAATCTGGGGCATAAAATAATGTGGGATTAAGTTGCTTTAGCTGGGTGGCCACTTTCCATCCCGAATCCTTTGGAAGCTCAACAGCAAGTTCAATTGGCCGCTGCGGGTAATTTCGTGCATATACAAAAGTCGCCGGTATGTTCAAATGAGCGTGTGTTTCATCAATTTGAGAATAGGTGCCATCCCCCCTATTAGCAAACAAGGTATACTCAAAGCGTACAAATCCGTCATGGCCTATGACGTTCCATTGCTGAGGATTGGGTCTGATGATTTCTAGTTGGTTGCCTTGCTCGTCATAAGCCTGAACGTCATACACATTTTTTGCAAAGTTATGAATCGCATAACGGCCCGGCGAAGTCCTAGACATCCGTACCTGCAGTGGTTGCTCGTCAATGTTGGGAAATTCCACCGAAATCCTAGCCTGATGCTGCATCGCTTGGTCAAATGATATAGCATAGCGGTGCACACTTTGCGCCTGAACCACCGACTGTACGGTTAATTGGCCCATAAAAACTATGGCTAGCCCCATTAACCAGATTGGAAATCCTTTTACGTTCATATTCAGTGACTTATGGATGATAATTTTTGCTTGGTTTATTTGTCTTCTGGATCATGTAAGCTTGTTTGCATTAACCAATGGCTGGTTTGCATCAACCCGTGGTCCAACACTTTTTCAAGGCCTGCTTAAGATGAGCCATCTCTTCCTCCAAACCCACCGTTATGCGAATTCCGTTGGAAATACCGAAGGGTGAGAGTTGGCGCACGATTACCCCCATACGAAGCAATGACTCGGTTATGCGAAGGGCCTGTGCTTCATCGGGAGCCAATAACATAACAAAATTAGCCGACGAAGGAACATAAGGAATCTCGTGATGGGCTAAAAATGCCTCAAAGTCTTGTCGTGCATGTTGAGTTTGCTGGACAGAATTAATTAAAAAATGATCGTCTTCCAGTGCGGAAATAGCGGCAGCTTCACTAATTCCCGAGGGCTCAAAGGTATTTTTGGTCTTCCATAACGCTTGAATTAATTCCGCTGGGCCAAGGGCATAGCCAACTCGAAAGGAAGCCAGCCCGTACGCCTTCGAAAAGGTGCGCAAGATGAGTGTGTTCGGGTGTATCGAGGTGTTCGCCTGGGTAATAATGGGTAGGGAATCGGGGTATAGCGGATTTTCGCGCGCAAATTCAACGTAGGCTTCGTCGAGAATCAACATCACTTGTTCAGGCAAAGAGCTCATGAGCATAGCCAACTCCTGCTTGGTAATAATAGTACCGGTAGGATTATTTGGATTGGCAATGTACACCGCTCGGGTTCGTTCATTCACGCTGGCTGCAATAGCCCCAACATCGAAGCGATAGTCAGGGGTAAGTGGGACTTGGATGACGGGTATTTGATGAATATGAGCTTGAATATTAAGCCCAACAAATGTGGCCGAAGCTGTTACAATTTCGTCTTCAGGCCCAAAAAATGTACGGCAAAGTAGACCTAACAAACTCTCTGAGCCAGCCCCAATAACCAACTGTTCCTGCGTACAAGATAGCTTAGTCGACAAGCTAGACCGTAAATTGTTAGCCAATGCTGAAGGGTAATTATTGGCAACTTGCATGGCCCTCCCTACTGCTTCAGAAACACCCGGCGCAAAGCCCCACCTATTTTCATTGGAAGCAAGCTTTGAAATTCTATCTGGTTGATAGGTCGCTACCACTTCTTCTATGGTTTTCCCTGGAACATAGCCTTTCAGCCCTCGAATGTGGGGTGGAATTCGTTCCAAAATATCGCGCTCAATTGACATATAATTAGGTTTTCAGTTAAATACCTATACCTAAGATAATAGCCTAGCTTTTCTTTTACTAGCACCATAAGAAGTTGTATTTTATTCGTATGAATTATCTTGATCACAAAAAAAACATTGTTGTTACTGGAGCTAGCCGAGGAATTGGTCTAGCAACAGTAAAGTATTTACTCTCCGCTGGACACCGAGTCTTTGGACTAAGCAGGCAGAATCTACACTCTGAATTAGCTACTTTTTCCGCTGATCAACCGGGTGAACTGCACTGGTATACTACGGACACTGATCTCGCGCTGGTATCCCAAGCCATTACAGGGATTTTATCGGAGAATGAACAACTCGACGGGCTTATCCACAATGCCGGACTCCTCATTAATAAACCATTTTCTGAGACCACCGAAAATGACTGGATCATGCAGTTCGAGGTAAACGTATTTATGGTTTTTCGTTGGACGCGTGCCCTAGAATCATTGATGGGGCCTGGGAGTCATGTAGTGCACATAACCAGTATGGGAGGAGTGCAGGGTAGTTCTAAATTTCCAGGGCTCAGTTTATACAGTGCTGCTAAGGGAGCGGTTAGTATTTTCACCGAAAGTTTAAGCACCGAATGGGTTGATAGAGGAATAGCGGTAAACGCATTGGCCTTGGGAGCTGTGCAAACTGAAATGTTGAATGAAGCTTTCCCCGGGCTGGAAGCCCCTGTTCAACCAGCCGAGATGGGTGGATATGTCGCTGACTTTTGCTTGAAGGGTCACCGGTTATTCAATGGTAAAATCCTTCAGGTTGCCATGCAAAATCCTGCCTGAAATTTTGTATTATCTTCACATACTAATATTGCACAGGGTATATGTGCCTCTTGTGTATGTGCATCTACGCTCATTTTAATAGTTACAATTACATTATGGTTTTGAAAAAAATGATTTTATGGATAATTGCTTCAGTGATTATTCTTGTTTTATCCTCGGTTTTTCAGCCAAATAAAGCGGCTGCCCAAACCATCAATACCTTGGGTGAAAACACACTCAACGGGGCACTCACTGGTACACTTTTAGGCGGGGCTAGTATGGCATTGACGAATGATACTGATTTTTATCCACTGCAGGTAGGGCTGGGATTGGGGACATTATACGGCCTTGGCGTAGGCGCGTATGATTTACTCAAATCGGGGGGTAATCCTACCGTTGTTTCAGGAATATTCAACGATGGAAACAACTCTACCATCATTGTTCTATTGGATACCTTTTATGGAGCTGCAGCTGGTGCGGTTGTTGCAACCTCCGTTATGCTCGTAGCGAATGAACCGCTAGTCCAAGGGCTTCAATATGGCGCAGGAGCTGGAGCTATCGCTGGTTTTGGCTTTGGTCTGTTCGACACTTTTGTTCTGGCTGATCGATCTACTGCCCTGGCGTTTATGCAACCGGCAACTTATGAAATTCCTATTCAGGATGGTGGGGTTTGGCGGTTAAAACAACAGCCAGGCATTGATTTCGTCCGGTTTTCGGTGAACTTTTAAGCTTCTTCGTCCATTATATTCGCAAACCCTTTTTGGTCTATCTCGACCAATGTTTTAATCACCTCTCTAACTGTTTGCATATGACCTGTCAAAGAGTGGTGTAATCCATCGGGAATATAGTGCCAAGCTTGGGGGCCATTTTCACCCATTCTTTCTGCTTTAGGGTCAACAATACCGCCTATTTTTCCCGTTACGACATCTTGAACAGCCGTTAGATCTTCTGGTTGGATACTAAAATCGTAGAGCGCATGCTCAGTAAGTAAATCCGTGATAACAGCCGCAGGACTAACCCATAAAGGAGGGTGTTCTAAGGTTTGGTCCAAAATATCTTGGATAGCTTGAATATTTTCCCATGTCTCCGAAAGTGGGATTAAGGTTCTATCCGGATAGATGGCTAAACGCTGCGCATCAAAAGTACCAAGCGCAATGATTACCCAATCTGGATTATGTACTAATACATCACGATCTAAACGTCGTAAAGCGTCCGTAGTTGTATCGTATGCTTGGCTGGCATTAACCCATCGAATATTTATTTGTTCTTTTCCAATGTCTAGTAAATGACCCAAAATGTACACCCACCCTTGAGCATCCAAACTGATTGAATCACCCAGTATAGCGATACATTCTTCGCCGTCAAATGGTAGGGCATCGAGTTGATCTATAATATCATCTTCTTTAAGTAGTTCTAGAGCTGCTTGCCTAGCATTTTCTTGGAGATTAGCTCTAGCCTGTTGTAATTCTTGCTCAGTCCACCCTAGAAGAGCTGCTTCGGTAATGGCAGAATTCTTTCCTGGATATAACGGATATTGTGATGATACATTAAGAAAGGGTAGCATATACTGCTCTAAGACACCTCTTTCCTCAGTATTTTGACTGGTGTTAGTGCTGGGTTTCATAAAGTAAAAAAGAAGGTTATCGGCTTAGTGTGCAAATTGCTTTTGCAAGGTAAACCATGAGCTATTATCATGGTAAGCATCGACCACATCTGAGAGTTTAGTATTTGAAAACTGACTCATAATAGCCTTAACCTCTTCTTGAACATTGGTAATAGCGTGATCAATTAATTCTTTATTGAAGCCTTGTTGACCTAAATTGATAGTAAACTCCATTGAAATTATCCTTCCTAAAGCTCTTCCTAATTCAACCAGTTTACGTTGAGACATCTTGGTATCGATCTCGAAATTTAATACATCTTTGAAATAGTCCGAAGACTGAACGGTTAGATCATATCCTTTTAAGAAATCATATAAATTGGTGCTCTTCACCTTTCGCATCGCCTTCATTATAGACTCACTTATTTGTTGATACAAAATATCGTTAGATCCCTCGAAGATTTGAAAAGGTCGACTATCCACTGTACTTCTACCCGCAATGTGATCTAATCTATACCCTTTAGCACCGGTTAATTGTAAAAGAGATTGTGATGCCTTTTGCATATAGTCAGTTAAAACCGACTTGATAGCATTAGCCTCTACATCCATTTTAGCAGTATTTTTTGTGAGAGGCACATTGGTAGCTGTAAAATTACACATTGCCGAGCATACCGTAAAATAGGATTGGATTTGGGATACTCTTGAACGAACCTGATCGTAATTCAATAAACTTACCCCCCCAACTAGGCGTTCTCTACAATGCTGAACAGCCTCGTCCATCATTCTTCTAAGGATACCCATACCCATACCAGGGAATTGCAACCTACTTCTATGCAATAGGTCTAGCATTAAGGTAATGCCCGTGCCTTTTGGGGTTAGTTTGTAAGATGCGGGTACATTTATGTCAACCTTATTTCTACCATAAGGGAGCATATATAACCCAAGATTGTTATAGTATTCTTTTACTTCAATACCACCGTTTCTAGAATCATGCACAAAAAAGGAAACATCTCGTCCTAGTTCACCTTGTGAATTTTTTTCACGAGCAGTCATAATCCAATAATCTGCCATTCCAGTTAAACCGGCCCAATGCTTAGTTCCTTTAACTGAATAGTGTTGATTTGATGCATTATACTCAACACTCGTTTGCATTTTGAGTGCCTCTGAACCGTAATCTGGCTCGGTGATCATTAGACCA
>Ga0181558_10001101_pt1 | contig 25775 bp, 23 predicted proteins | sample 011ome_22_FD_133754 | JGI IMG/M metagenome (GOLD analysis project Ga0181558, IMG submission 133754) | Coastal salt marsh microbial communities from the Groves Creek Marsh, Skidaway Island, Georgia - 011507BT metaG (megahit assembly) | ecosystem: Environmental > Aquatic > Marine > Intertidal...
CGATACACACCACCAGCCCCATGCTGGACGCTGCCAGTTTCGGGCTAACGGTTTCACCGGGCACCACGCCCATGAACAGCGGAAACGAACCCGTTGCACTCCAGCCGATAAAAAACAGCAGCCCCATCATCCACAAGGGACCATCAAAGTACAACGCGGTAAGCGGTGTCACCATCCCGATAAAGGTAAAGACAATCATCACCGGTTTGCGACCGATTCGATCTGACAAACCCGGCACCAGGAATCCGCACAGCATGGTGCTGAAGCCCATGACCGAGGTCACGCCACCGGTTTCCTCCGGGGTGAGTCCCCTCACGGTTGGCAGATAGACATAGATAAAGGTCAGGGTGACCAGGAACCAGGACACCAGGCAAATGGAAATCAGGGCACAGACGCGTATGTTGTGTTCCTTGAGCATGCCCAGTGCGCTGAAGACTGGCTTCTCCCCTGCCTCAGCCACCTGGGCTTCCTCGTTCACAATGGCACGAGGTTCTCTCATGAATTTCCACACCAGGAAAGCACAGATCAGGCCGGGAATGCCTGTCATGAAAAAGGTCAGGCGCCAGTCCAGCACACTGGCCAGTGCAGTCAGTACAATGGGCGCCAGTGTGGTCCCCAGCAGGGCAGCAAAGACGTTCTGCATGATGCCGGCATTCATGCCGCGACGATGGGGAGAGCTCTCCTGGTTCATGACGGACAGGCAGATTGGCAGGAAGGGCCCTTCCGCCACCCCCATCACGATACGTGCCAGCAGCAAAAAGCCGAATGACCCGGCAAGCCCGGACAGGGCCGAGCAGGCAGAGAAGACCAGGATGGACACCAGGATGAAGGGTTTACGTGCGCCCCGGCGATCGGACCAGGCACTGAAAGCATAGGCCGAGATTGCCCAGGCCAGGGCCAGCATGGAGCTGAGCATTCCCAGTTGGGTATTGCTCAGCTGCAGATCCTCGAGAATGAACGGAGTGAGTACACCGACGGCATTACGATCAAAAAAGATCAGGCCAAAGGTAAAGCCCAGCAGCACCAGGATGCCGTTTTCGTAAGTCAATAAGCCTTTTTGCTGTGGTGCAGTGGCAGGTGCAGCCATGGAAACCCCCTCGTTATTCTTGTTATTGGGGAAGAGTCTACCCAGAAGCACTGACCGGGTAAATGCAGACAACATCACGCCCCGAAACCCGGACCACTACTTAATATCCAGAAAAGTTAATTCCCTTTTATCCTTTTCCCTTTTTCCCTTTTTCCCTTTTTCCCTACTCGTCAACGAAACAAATCGTCCGGATTTCCATACTTTGCCGTGGCGGCGTGGTGTCATCTGTCCAGGGCAAATCGATGGCTGTGTGACCCGAAAATTGCGGCACACTGTCGTCGGAATCGTAAAGCTTGAAGGCAAAGATCTCTTCCGGCTGCATTTCAAACGCGTAGTACCATTTATGCGCCGGGTTATAACTGAGGTTCCAGCCATACAGCGGGGGGCGATTGGGATCGTTAAGGCCGCCACGGACTTCAGCGAAATTCAGGTCATCCTTGACCACGGTGGCCGCATCGCAAATAGCCAGGGGGGTACGAAGGACGGTTTTGATCGGACGCCAGAAATTCATCAGAATCACGCGTTTTTTCAGCCACTTTTCTGCCTCATCGCCCAGGATATTGTAGGCATACTCCTCGATGGTTTTACGGCCGTAATCCACGTGGGCAGCGTGTGAAGGCTGCGCATGCTGCCGGGCATCCGGGCTGTCACTGCGTGCGACATGCCCGAAGGCGATGGCCTTTTCGGCACCGTTGACCTTTTCCGCGAGTGCACAGATTTCCGGGTAAAAAATTTCCTGCACCTTGTCTTCGTCGTAATAATCATCACCCTGCATTTTTGTCTCATGGTGCAGCAGGGCAAAACCGTTCTTCTCGATACTGGGTCTTTCGTTTTCCGCCAGCGAATGGATGTCGGACACGACCACGTCATGGTATTCACCCGGCCAGTAGGATTTTTCCCGTTCGCCAGGGTAGAAAATGGTGTGCTCGCCCTTGACCACGTATTTGATTTTCGTGGTGACATGGTGATTGGTGGCGTTCATATATCGGTCCTTTGTCTCGCTTTCTTTAGTCAGGTTTTATAACACCCAGATTTTACGCATACAAGCGATGTGGGGCCTGTATTTGTTACTGATCAAGTCTGTTTTCATTCCAGGATATAAATTCGCTCCAGGTTATTATGGAATCCTCCCAAGCTCCTGAAAATAATACAAATATGCTAAAGTGCAGCATAGACCGTAATCACACATAGAGACCGAAACCCCATGAGCGAAAACACCTCCGGCCTGGACCAGGGCCGCCTTGAACACCTGAAAGCCGTGATTGAAAAAGATGTCGCCGATGACAGGTATTTTGGCGCGGTTGTGGCCGTGGCCCGCAACGGCGAACTGGCCATGCTCGATGCCATTGGCTATGGCGATGCGGAACACAAGGTACCCCTGAAAACAGACTCCGTGTTTTCCCTGTTCTCACTCACCAAGGCCTTTACCAACACCCTGGCCCTGCGCGCCATTGAACTGGGCCAGTTTGCCCTGACCACCCGCATCGAGGAGATCATTCCCGAGTTCACTGGTGAAGGTCGCGAAAAAATCAATTTCTACCACCTGCTCACCCACTCTTCCGGTCTGCCGCCGGTCTGGGTACCGCGGGAAGGCATGTACATCGACAAGCTCGATGACATTATTGAAGCCATTTGTGAAAACATCTTTCCCATGCAGCCACCCGGTGAACTCGTGCATTACTCGCCCCTGGTGCACCATGCCCTGATGGGGGAAGCGGTCAGGCGTTGTGACCCGCAAGGCAGAAGCTACCGGGAATTGCTGCAGGACGAAGTGCTCACACCACTGGGTATGAAAGACACGGCCATCGGTGTGCGCAAGGATCTCAAGGACCGGCACATCTTTCCGGATTTTCGCGGCAAACCGCCCCAGGAACACCTGGGCAGCAGCGACCTGGGCCCCCAGGGCGCCTTTGCCGAGGAACACGCGGAAATGCCCTGGGTAGGCGGTATCTCCACGGTACCGGACCTCTTCCGCTTTGCCGAAATGTTCCGCCAGCAAGGCACCCTGGATGGCCAGCGCATCCTGTCACCGGCCATGATGGAACTGGCCACCACCAACTGGACCGGTGACAAGCCCAACGAGTTGTACAAGAAAATTGCCATCGCCCACGGCTGGGAATCCTACCCGGCCTATATCGGCCTGGGCTTTGGCCTGCGTGGTGACCAGGTCTGCCCGTCCATTTATGGCGGCACCCTGGCCAGCCCAGGAACTTTCGGCAACTACGGTGCCGGCAGCACCCTGTTCTGGGTTGACCCGGAATGGGATATTACCTTTGTTGCCCTGACCGCCGGTGTCATGCATCCGGCCCTGAACATTGAACGCTTCCAGCGGCTGAACGATATCGTCATGTCGGCGGCTGTTTAAGGGATAAGAGACAAGGAAATAATAATTTTTGAGTTTCGTAGGTCGGCATAAGCGCAGCGTATGCCGACATAGGGCATAACTTGCACCTGGAAATTTTACGTCGGGAAACGGCTCTACCAGCCTATCCCGACCTACGACACCCCGAGCATTTGTTAAAGCCCGACGAGTCTTTCCTTGTCCCTTTCATCCATAAAAAAACGGGCCAATGGCCCGTTTTTTATCAAGCGTTGTCAGCTTACATGTTGGAGTTCACGAAATCCCAGTTAACGAGATTCCAGAACGCTTCCATGTAGGATGGACGCGCATTGCGGTAGTCGATGTAGTAGGCATGCTCCCACACATCGACAGTCAGCAGCGGCGTGATGCTATCATCAGTCAAAGGCGTGGCGGCATTCGAGGTATTGACGATTTCAACACCGTCACCTTTTTTCACCAGCCAGGTCCAGCCGGAGCCGAAGTTGTTGACGGCGCTGTCGGTAAACTTGGCCTTGAACTCGTCAAAGGATCCGAAAGCGGCATTGATGGCATCAGCCACGGCACCGGAAGGTTCACCGCCACCATTGGGACTCAGGCAGTTCCAGTAGAAGGTGTGGTTCCAGACCTGGGCGGAATTGTTAAAGACACCGCCAGAGGAGCTCTTCACGATCTCTTCCAGGGATTTATCCGCATCAGGTGTGCCTTCGATCAGGCCATTGAGTTTCACCACGTAGGTGTTGTGATGCTTGCCATAGTGGAATTCGAGGGTCTCTTTGGAAATATGGGGCTCCAGGGCATCCTGGGCATATGGTAAAGGAGGCAGTTCGATCGCCATGAAATTTCTCCATCACTGCCCTGTCAGGCAGTTGTTAATGTATTAAGCGCAATTATTCTGAAAAATTCAGAGGACGCATAGTGTACCGCAAATTGCGCATCATTAAAGGGGCATCTGCAGAATCACCGAACACAAAACCCTTTAAATTTTAAGGTTTTATACAAGAAATATGGGAGTAAATTATCCTGGTGACCGGATGAGGCGCAGCATTTCCCTGCCTATTACACCATCGGGATTGCCCAGGGTTTCGATAATCTCAAAGTGGTTATAGCCTTCTCCCACAAGCACTCGAATATCCTGCCCCGCGGTTTCCACTGTCCGGGCAAAGTCCCTGGCCTGGCGCTGGAACTCCGGTGATTCATGAGTGCCATAGGCAACAGTAAGCGGCATCGAGAATTTTTCGGGATGGGCTTGCGGGCTTAACCGTGGAATATTGTCGGGCCCCAGGCTGACATAATCACTGCGCCAGGTATGGGCGACCGGTGTCAGGTCATACATGCCACTGCACAACAAGGCCGCCTTGAAGATATCCTGCGGTAAAGATAACGCTGACCAATCACATGTCAGGAGTACGCCGGCAAGGTGGGCGCCGGAGGAAAACCCGGCCAGGTAAATCCGTCTGGCATCACCACCAAATTCAGCGGCGTGTACAAAAACCCATTTTACTGCCTGCTGAAGTTGTGCGACCAGCGCCTCCAGACTGCCATCAAAATCCTCGACCGAGGAAAAATCAGGGACCACGAAGTTGATACCGGCGTTCACGTACATATCAGCCGCAAAGGCATTGTCTGCGGCCACACCAAAACGCCAGGTGCCACCATGGATGAAAATCAGGATTGGGCTGTTATCAATTCCGGCCGGATACACATCAAGACTTTCAATGGCCCTGTCCCCGTAACGAAAACGCAAAGGGTCACCCAGTATGTCGCGCACTTTGGCACTGCGATCGGCCAACCGCGCCAGCACTTGCTCATGGTTGGGTGCGTAGACGGTCTGGTCATAGGCCGCATCCAGTTCTTCCTGCGTCATGTCCTGCCAGGTCATGGGGTCTCCTATGTTATTCGAGGACTGGAATTGATAATGCAATATGCAATAGTTCAGGTGAAATGAGAACTAATGAATGGAAGGGAAGAGTTATGTAGGTCGGCATGAGCGAAGCGTTTGCCGACAAAGACAATTTCACTTGAGGTAAATATTCAAGTCGGGAAAAGACGCTTCGCGTCTATCCCGACTTACAAAACCCCGGGCATTCGTTCAGTCCCAACGAGTCGTTCCTTGACTCTTGTCTCTTGCCTCTTGTCTTTAACGCGTCAACCACGCCACCAGCAATCGAATCTGGGTTTCGTCCAGCTTCTCACCGAACGCCGGCATGATGCCGTTGCGACCGTCATTGATGGTTTCACGAATGGTGTTCAGGTCGCCGCCATAAAGCCAGATATCGTCAGTGAGATTGGGCGCGCCCAATGCGGTATTACCCAGGCCCTCCGGACCGTGACAGGCAACACAGACCTGGTTGTATTGTGCCTGGCCGGGATGACCTTCGGCTTCCGGCGTGCCAAGCGCCAGCACATAGTTGGCCACGTTGGTCACGCCCTGCTGGCCCAGCACCGCCGTCCAGCTGGACATCACGGCCATGCGACCATTCAAAAGGGTCTGTTCGATATTCTCTGGCGTGCCGCCCCATTGCCAGGCGTCATCACGCAGGTTTGGAAACAGGTTGGCCTGGCCCTGGGCCTCATAGCCGTGACAGGCACTGCAATTCTGGGTGAACAGGTCCCTGGCGCTGGCCATAAGAGTAGTATCTGCCTGTATGTCTGCCAGCGGCATGGCGGCAATTTCTGCCCTGATTTCAGAAAAGTTGTCGGTAAAATCATCCATGCGTTCACTGAGTTCGCCGCCCTGTGACCACTGGAAGGCGCCCTTGAAGGAGCCCAGGCCCGGGTAGAACATCAGGTAGAAAACTGAAAACACCATGGCAGCAAAAATAAACCAGAACCACCACAGGGGCGCCGGGTTGAGTCCTTCACCCAGGTTTTCATCCCAGGTGGTATGTTCCACTTCTGCCGGGTCAGGCGGGGCCGCCGTAAAGACGCTGACCACCAGCCACACCAGGCCACCAGAGCCCACCAGGGTGAGCACGATAATCCAGCCACTCCAGAAATCATTGGGCATATCAGCCATGTACACTGCCCTCCAGGTGCTTGCCGTCTTTTCGGGTCAGCAGGTCCGATTCATAGTCTTCATCACGCAGCGGGATATCCGCGGCATCATCGATTTCGTCATCCGGCGTCACCATGAAGACCCAGATGATCAGGGCCACCATGAACAACATGACCAGCATGTCACCAACAAAAATAAACCAGGTCATTGGGAATCCTCCGCCAGGCCAGTGCCCAGTACCTGCAGGTAGACGACCAGGGCATCAAGCTGGGTGAGACCTTCCAGTTGTTCCGGTGCAGCAGAAATATCTTCTTCGGTATAGGGATGACCAAGCGTCTGCAGTACACGCATTTTGCGCTGGATATCACCCAGATCAGCAGCTTCCCATTCCGCCAGCCATGGATAGGCAGGCATAATCGAATTGTTAACCACATCCCGTGGATTGATCAGGTGAACCCGGTGCCAGGCATCAGAGTACTTGCCCCCGACCCTGTGCAGGTCCGGCCCGGTGCGCTTGGAGCCCCACATGAATGGCCGGTCGTAGACAAACTCGTCGGCGCGTGAATAGGGTCCATAGCGTTCCACTTCCGCCAGCAGGGGTCTGACCTGCTGGGAATGGCAGACGTGGCAACCTTCCTTGATATAAACATCACGCCCGGTGAGTTCAACCGCGGTATACAAGTGGCTGTTCTCGGTGGCAAGGCGCAGCGAGTCCTGAAAGACGCTGGGCAATACCTGGACCAGGCCGCCAATAGCCGAGACAAACAGGATGCCGAAAATCAACAGGCCGATGTTGTTCTCTAGTTTACGATGGAGTGTGACGCCGTGATATTTCATGCCGGCACCTCCACACCCATAACCGCATCGGGATTATGTTTTGTCCCTTTTATTTCATCGATCACTTCGGGCGGGCTGACGGTGACAGTGTGTAATCCGTACATGGTCCGGAGCAGGTTATAGGCCATCAGCACGGTGCCTGACAGGAAGATCAGGCCCGCCACCAGGCGCAGTCCGTAGTAAGGCACCATGGACGCCATGATGTCAGTGAAGCTGTAATTGAGCTCACCAATCTCGTCAATGCTTAACCACAGCAATCCCTGTGAAACACCGGCGCCCCACATGGCCAGGATATACAGCATGGTACCGGCGAGAGCGAGCCAGAAATGGATATTGGCCAGCTTTACGCTGTACAAGGGCTTGCCCATCATGCGCGGCACCATGAAGTAAAAGGTGCCGTATGTAATCATGGCGTTCCAGCCCAATGCCCCCGAGTGCACGTGGCCAATGGTCCAGTCGGTGAAGTGACTGACAATGTTGACGCTGCGAATTGCCATCATCGGGCCTTCAAAGGTCGCCAGCCCGTAAAAGGCCAGTGCCAGGACGATGAACTTCATCGCCGGATCCACGGTGAGTTTGCGCCAGGCCTTGCTCACGGTCATGATGCCGTTAATCATGGTTGCCCAGGAAGGCGCCAGCAGGATCAGGCTCATCACCATGCCCAGTGACTGCACCCATTCGGGAATGGAGTTGTAATGCAGGTGATGCGGACCGGCCCAGATATAGGTATAGGTAAACGCCCAGAAAGAAATCACCGACAAGCGGTAACTCCAGATAGGCTGGTTGGCCTGCTTGGGCAGAAAGTAATACACCATGCCAAGAAAGCCCCCCGTGAGCAGGAAGCCCACCGCATTATGCCCGTACCACCACTGGACAATGGCATCCTGGGCACCGGCATAAAGGGAATAGGATTTGTTCATGCTGACCGGCAAGGCCAGGTTATTGACGATATGCAGCATGGCGATGACGATGATCAGCCCACCGTAAAACCAGTTGGATACATAGATGGGCTTGATACGTCGGTTGGCAATGGTGCCGAAGAAAACAATGGCAAAACACACCCAGAGAATGGTGATGGCAATATCGAACGGCCATTCCAGTTCCGCGTATTCCTTGGTGGATGTCCATCCGGCCAGCAGTGACAAGCCGCCAAACAGGACAACGACCTGCCAACCATAACAGGTAATCCAGGCCAGGCGCGGGGCAAACAACGGCACATTGCTGGTCCGCTGGACACTGTAAAAGGCCGTGGCCATCAGGGCCGAGACACCGAAACCGAAAATGATGCCATTGGTATGCAATGGCCTGAGGCGGCCGAAGGAGAGCCAGTACTGCCCCAGGTCCAGCCCGGGCCAGATCAGTTCGGCCGACAGCCAGACTCCGACAGTCATGGCCAGCACAGCCCACAAAATAGAGAACTGCACCAGTCGCTTGACGACACCGTCGTGATAAACCTCGCGGCTGTTTTGTTGCGTCATTTCAGTCATTGGGCTGTGTCTTTCCTGTCTGTTGGTTTTCTATTGGTTATCACCGGGCGCTAATTCGTAGGCCGGAAATGGCCGAAGGACATCTCCGGCAATCGGTGGAGGCATTAACGCCGGAGATTGCTGCGCAATTTCCGGCCTACGAAATGTTGCCAAGGCCCCACGTGTCGTTCCTTGTTCCTTGTTCCTTGCTCCTTGTCCCATGCCCCTGATTCAAACCCCGAGGTTGGGACCAAGCCCGTTGGCCCACAATCCCATGGTCAGTCCCAACAGGCTGACAAAGGCCACCAGGAGCCAGCCGACCAGCGAGGACGACATCAGCATGCCCCGCTCCGGGGGTATATTCATGACGATGGGCAGGCCCCGGTACAGCAGGTTCATGGACCAGATGATGGTCGGTATCAGGACCAGCACATTGAAAAAGATGCTAGGGTACAGATGGGCCAGACTGGCGATGGAAAGCGGCGCGGCCACGACAGTAAAAAAGGCAAACAGTCCTTCAGTGGGAACACCGGTGACCCCGTAGGTTTTTGCCATCCAGCGGGCAATAAAAACGGTGGAGACATAACCGAAAATCAGTGCATCGCAATACAGGAAGCTGATAATGACACGGGTGGTGTTATCAAACTGCAGCGGTTCTGCGGCGCCCAGGCGCCAGCCAAAATAAGTGGCACCAATCCAGGCACATACTGGCGGCAGCAGAATGAGCAGAAAGGTGAGTTTCTGTACAGCGCCAATGACCTGGGCGTTGCCGTTGGAAATTTCCCGAAAAACCTTACCGGGTGTATGCAGGACTGCAAGAAGCAAAGGGCTGCCTCATCTGGTGACTTGAAGGTGAAAGAATTTTATTTTTTATATTGTGCCGCAGCATTGATAAATATCAAGCCATTACCGCTGATTACCGCCAAATTGGCCATTGGTCACCAACATAAACAATGTGTTCCCATTATCCAGCAGCCAGACTGGCCTAGCCTTTTATCCCTTTATCCCTTCATCCTTTTATCGAAAACCCCATCGAAGCCCTCGAACGTCGACTCTCCATACCTAATCCAACAGACCCAACGCCCAACGAGTCGTTCCTTGCCCCTTGTCCCTTGCTCCTATTCAGGCACATCCAACCCCGCCCAACCAAACACCTTCTCCATAATCGCCCTGACCGTTTCCGGCCGATCCTCGCCCGGCAGGTCGTTATTTACGGTGTACCCCGTACGCTCCAGGCTCCAGGAAAGGTTGCGGTAGGACGGACGGAATTTTTTCAGGGCAGCCGTGTCAATCGCCACAGTTTGTCCCGGACTGGCAGGAATCAGTTCATCACGCCGGTAAATGGCCCCGAAACTCATCAAGCCCCATGTCCCTTCACGCTTTTCCACGGTATACAACATCAGGCAATGGGCTGACAGTGTCATCTCCACGTCATCCATGGTCTCCGGTATGTCGATCACACCCGACAAGGTCGCTACCGCGCGGTCACCGTTTAGAGTCACCAGCACGGGCCCCAGGCGATGCTTGGCTCGCATACCCCGTTCATACATCCCCCTGGAGGCCGTCACGAATTCCTTGCCACTACCCTGGAACCAGCTGATATCGACCACCGAGTCCTCAAAGAAACAATCAGCCATTCGCTGCCACAAACACAAATCCCGACTCTCACGCTCGCGGGCAACGAGTTGGGTGATGGCGGTGATGTCTGTGGCTTCGTTGGGGGTCATGGGAAGGATCCAGTTCAGGTGAGTTTGGGGAGTTATGGTAATCGATAAAGCGATAAAACGATAAACCGATAAAGGGCCAGTTCAGGTCAGGGCTGGAACCAGGTTACCATCCTGACCAAGCACAATAATCCATCCGGTTGCCCATTAACGAATTCTCGCTTTATCGTTTTATCGTTTTATCGTTTTATCGCTTTATCGAATTGCCCAACGAAGCCGCCGGATGACGGCACTATGTACCATATCCAAACTGAGTTGCTCTTCCGGTCTGATTGTCAATATTGATTATCTCTTTCATAAATAGTTTACTTACGCCCATAAAAATACGAATAAAGGGAAACTCCTTTCATGCTGATCGGCATACCAAAGGAAATTCACGACGGCGAAAAACGTGTCGCCACTACCCCTGAAGCTGCTGAAAAGCTTCGCTCCCTGGGCTATGACGTTGCCATTGAGAAAGGAGCTGGCGAGGCTGCTAACTTCAGTGATGACGCCTACCGCGAAGCCGGTGTACAGATCGTGGAAACTGCCCGGGAAATCTGGGAGCGGTCCAACATCATTCTCAAAGTGCGCGCTCCGGAAACCCACCCGGAAATGTGTATCGATGAATCCGAATTGTTGCATGCCAACAAAATCCTGATCAGTTTTATCCAGCCGGCAATCAATGAAGAACTCATGTCGCGACTGGCAGCTGCCGGTGGCACGGTGATGGCCATGGATAGCGTCCCCCGCATATCCCGGGCCCAGAAAATGGACGCCCTGAGTTCCATGGCCAATATCGCCGGCTACCGCGCCGTCGTTGAAGCCGCACAACATTTTGGCCGCTTCTTTACCGGACAGATCACGGCGGCGGGCAAGGTGCCACCGGCCAAGGTGCTTGTTATCGGTGCCGGTGTTGCCGGTCTGGCCGCCATCGGTGCCGCCAAAAGCATGGGGGCCATCGTGCGTGCCTTTGATACGCGCCCCGAGGTGAAGGAACAGGTCGAAAGCATGGATGCCGAGTTCCTCATGCTGGATTTCGAGGAAGACGGCAGCGGCGAAGGCGGTTATGCCAAGGTCATGTCCGAGGAATTCATCAAGAAGGAAATGGAATTGTTTGGCAAACAGGCCATGGAAGTGGACATCGTCATTACTACCGCCCTGATTCCCGGCAAACCCGCGCCGGAGTTATGGACCGAGGCCATGGTGGAATGCATGAAGGACGGCAGCGTGATTGTCGACCTGGCTGCTGAAATGGGCGGCAATTGTAAACTCACCGAGGCCAACAAGGTGGTCGTCAAGCACGGCGTGACCCTGATCGGCTATACCGACCTGCCCTCCCGTCTGGCGGCACAATCCAGCCAGTTGTATGCCACCAACCTGTATCACCTGTTATCCGACATGACTCCCGACAAGGATGGCCAGGCCAATGTCGACATGGAAGACGAAGTGATTCGCGGAGCTACTGTGATCAACAAGGGTGAAGTGACCTGGCCGCCACCGGCACCCCGGCTTTACGCGGTACCGGAAAAGAAAAACGAGCAGGTGCAGGAGGCTCCTGCGCCCGAGACGGCTGACAGGCCCAATCCGGTCAAGCAGCTTGCCGTATTCGTTATCGCTGCCCTGCTCCTGCTGGCACTGGGCTCGGTAGCACCACCGGCATTCATGTCCCACTTTACGGTGTTTGTGCTGTCGTGTTTCGTGGGTTACATGGTGATCTGGAATGTCACCCCGTCCCTGCATACCCCCCTGATGAGCGTCACCAATGCCATCAGCAGCATTATCATTATTGGCGCCCTGCTACAGATCTCCTCACCGGATGACCTGAACAAGTACCTGGCGGCCTTTGCCATTCTCATCACCAGCGTCAATATCGTCGGCGGTTTTGCGGTCACGCAACGCATGCTGGCGATGTTCAGGAAATAACAGGATGCGCCATGACTGAAGGTATCATCACCATGGCCTACCTGGGCGCCAGTATGCTCTTCATACTGGCACTGGGCGGACTGAGCAACCAGGAAACCGCCCGTCGCGGTAATGCCTATGGCATGACCGGCATGGCCATTGCCCTGCTCGCCACTATTATCGGGATCGTCACCGACAATTACGTCCTGATGCTGGCCTGCATTGTTATTGGCGGCTCGGTCGGGTTGCTGCTGGCCAGGAAAGTGGAAATGACCCAGATGCCGGAGCTGGTCGCCATACTGCACAGCCTGGTTGGCCTGGCGGCAGTCATTGTCGGTTTCGGGACTTTTCTTGATCACAGCCTTACCCTCACTGGTGTTGAAAAAACCATTCACGATGTTGAAATCTACCTTGGCATTCTTATCGGCGCGCTGACTTTTTCCGGCTCCGTGGTGGCCTACCTGAAACTGAGCGCCAAGATCGGTGGCAAACCCCTGGCCTTGCCGGGTCGCCATTTCCTCAACCTGATCCTGCTGGTGATTGCCATCGTCTACCTGGTGCAGTTCATCAATGCGCCCACCGACAGCACTGCGTTGAATTGCCTGCTGGTGATGACCGTGGTGTCCCTGCTCTTTGGTATCCACATGGTCATGGCCATTGGCGGTGCAGACATGCCGGTGGTGGTTTCCATGCTCAATTCCTATTCCGGCTGGGCAGCCGCAGCGACCGGCTTCATGCTCAGCAATGACCTGCTGATTGTGATTGGTGCCCTCGTAGGCTCTTCCGGTGCCATCCTCAGCTACATCATGTGCAAGGCCATGAATCGCAAATTCCTCTCTGTGATTGCCGGTGGCTTTGGCTCCTCCGGCGGTGGCAGTGGGGCATCCAGTGGTCCCGCAGGCAGCGAGGACGACATTCAGCCCATCGATGCCGAATCCGTGGCACATATGATGCTGGCGGCAAAGAAAGTCATGATCCTGCCCGGTTACGGCATGGCCGTGGCCCAGGCCCAGCATTCGGTGTTTGAAATGAGTCGCAAACTACGCGAGGCTGGCGTCGAGGTGGGCTTTGGCATACACCCGGTGGCTGGCCGTATGCCCGGACACATGAATGTCTTGTTGGCCGAAGCCCGTGTACCCTATGACATCGTGTACGAGATGGACGAGATCAATGATGATTTTCCACAAGTCGATGTCTCCATCGTGATCGGCGCCAATGACATCGTCAATCCGGCGGCCAAGGAAGTACCGGACAGTCCTATTGCCGGCATGCCCGTTCTCGAACCCTGGCTGGGCAAAACCACCGTCGTACTGAAACGCTCCATGGCTTCAGGCTATGCCGGGGTCGACAATCCCCTCTTCTACAAGGACAACACCCGCATGCTCTTTGGTGATGCCAAGCAGAGCATCGACGACATCCTCAAGAACCTGTAGCTGTTTCCTGAACTCAACCGTAGGTCGGCATAGGCCCGTAGGGACATTGCCGACACCCGTTCCTGTTAGCCAATATGTCGGCAAACGGCATTGTTCCGTAATTACCCTCAAGTTAATACTCTGATTAATCTAATTGTAAATTTACAGTGATGCTTTCAGGGATAAACGGGCCTATGCCGACCTACAGTTTTTTCATTTCAAGCTGTTCTCCACAGCCACCATGACAGCGAAGCATCCGGGTAAGTGATCACTTAAAACCAGGAATGCCTGGCCATTCCACCCTTGAAATCCATTCGATCATCACAACAACTAATTGTATGGGTGTTGTTGTTACCTATATTTTCTGGGTACAGGAACGTCCGGTAAATAATAAAGCAGGAGGAAGAAAAAATGTTTTTAGTTGACTTCATCTTTGCTGCCATATTCAGTTTTATCGCCCTGGCATGTTTTATCATGGCCGGCAGCAAGGGACCATGGAATAACCTTGGCACCCTTTTTCTCGTCGTTTTTCTAATCACCCTGGCCGGTGGATTGTGGATTGGCCCGAGAGGTCCGATGATGATGGGCAGTTACTGGATACCCTACCTGGTGATTGCCGGGCTCACGGCCCTGTTGCTCGCCAACTTCATTTCCAACAGGAGTACTGAAGTACTCAGACCACCGGAAGAGGAGCTCACCAAAGCTGATTCTCCGCAAACGGCCAGCATCGCGGCCCTGGGTGTGGCATTCTGGATATTCGTTTGCGCACTGATCATCAGCATAGGCGTCTCATTCCTGCTTTGATGTGAAACAGTGCTGCCAACTGGAATAGCCCCAGGGCAATCGACCAGATTCAGGCCGCTTTTTCCGTACACATGGATTACGTGTCCTGCCCAGGGGTTTGGGCAGCCTGTATACCGTGCAGGGCGTCTTTGAGCTGGTTTTGCTGGCTGGCTTCCCACTGGCGCCCGGCGATGACTTGCTCAAGTTGCGCCAGGTAAGCTTCCAGCACCGGGTTGTGTGAATGGTTGCGGTTCTGTGACCAGATAGCCCCTATTGCCTTGATCACCGATTGCATGACATTGACGTCAGAACCGGCATAGTGCACGACCGGATCAAAAGCGCCATGCAGCAGTGCTTCAAACCCCACCGGGCTGACCACTATCCGTAAGTTGCCATCACTATCGACACGACGCGAGTCCGGTGGTTCCCGGTTACTGAGCTCGGCCATGGCTAGCGACAGGTAATCAACACACTTGATCGCAACAAAAGGCTCGTTTACTCCCGGTGATAGTGCACGCAGTGCGATTTCCGAGATCTTTTCCAGGGTGTATTCAATATCCTGGATTGGGGTGCGGCGGGCGCCGATGGCAAACAACTTGCCCAGGCACTCCCTGTCCTTGTCAGACAATGTGCCCGTTGAACCGCCCTGGTCCTGGTGGATCAACGCCAGCGTGGCACTAGGCACTACAAAATCTACCGGTTTCGCCAGCACCTCAACGACACAGTTGTTCTGGCTGGCCTGCTGCAACATGTCATCACCGGAAATGGACTGCACGTAACCGCCGACCGGGGTGGTGATAGCGACAGGTGCTGTATCCGGCTGCCATTTTTTCGCCTGGGCATTCTCTTCGGGCTGTAAACCGACTTTGCTGGGGAACAGCTTGTCGATGGCCTGCAACAATTCCTTGCTTAGCTGCTTGATGATGACATCCACCTGCACGCGCTGTGAAACATGGTGAATAAAAAACACCAGTACACCAACTGCCAGCATCGTGAAGACCAGGGCCAGGGCCACGGTAATAAACGGCACCGGCGCCGTCGCATCAATACTACCCAGGATTCGCAATGTCAGCAGGCAGTACAGGAAGGTGGACACGAAGGTACCCAGCACGAATTTGGTGGACGTATCTTCCATGAAGTTTCTCAGTACCTGGGGACCATACTGGGATGCCGCCATGGTAAGCACCACCATGGTCAGGGAAAACGTGATACTGATGACATTGATGATGGAGCTGATCACCGTGGTCAGCAGCTGGTGGGCCACGTCCCTGTCGGTGAAATTGAGCCAGGCCAGGGACCGGGTAAAGAAGCTGTCCCTGAGTTCCAGATCATACTGGACGGTCAGGTAGGGCAGGCCAATGCCGACCAGCGACATGACCAGCGGAATAAACCAGTAACTGGTGTAGGTGCGATGCCAGAGCAAAAGCAGATTGGATTTAAAAAACATGGAAGGCCGTTGCCTGGCCGGTCAGGCCAGGGGGTTGGCAGCAGCCGGTGCTGTTTTTTTCAAACAGGACCCGGCTGTGTGCCCGTAAGGGCGGTCAGGCTGTGCTTTTTTCAAGCGGCAGTTTCCTGACCCGTTCGCCTGTGAGTTGGAACCAGGCGTTGGCGACTGCCGGCGCAATACCCGGCGTTGCAGGCTCACCAATACCAGACGGTTCTGCATCGGACTCGACAATATGAATATCAAACTCCGGCGCCTGGTTCATGCGAATGACCGGGTAATTATGGAAATTGGCTGTCTGGACCACGCCCTCTTCCATGATGATCTCATCGTAAAGCGCCGCACTGAGACCATACATGACAGCACTTTCCACTTGTGCCTCTATGATATGCGGGTTGATTGCCATACCGCAGTCAACAACACAAAACACCTTGTCCACCTTGATGCGGCCTGCACGGTCACGGGACACATCCACGACCTGGGCCACCCGGCCGCCAAAGGCTTCTGTAAAGGCAAAGCCGCGTCCTATGCCTTCGGGGACAGTTGCCCCCCAGTTAGCGCGTTCTGCAGCCAAACGGATCACCGCGGCAGAACGTTCATCATCCATTAACTCCAGGCGTCCCTGGACAGGATCCTTACCAGCGGCCTGCAGGGCTTCGTCGATCAGCGTTTCCTTGGAAAACTGGGTATGGGTATGGCCTACGGAACGCCAGAACAATACCGGTACGCCGGCTTCTGCCATGTGGATATCCACCGACACATTGGGAATGTGATAAGGCAGGTGCGCACCGCCTTCAAACGTCAGGGTATCAAGACCCCCCTGGATCATGCCTTCCATCATGGAACCCTTGATCAGGGACTGGCCAACCAGGCGGTTTTCCCAGGCCGTGATATTGCCGAGCCCATCCAGGCCGACTTTCATGCGGTGAATATTCATGGGACGGTAGAAACCGGCCGCCATGTCATCTTCACGGGTGTATTGCAGCTTGACCGGGTAACGTTCACCGGTGGCCTTCATGATGGAAGCCACTTCCACATCCAGGTCCGGATGAATATTGCCGCGGCGACCGAAACCACCGCCAGCAAACAGGTTTTCCACTTCCACCTGCTCCACCGGTACGCCAAAGAATTCAGCAACTCGCTGCTGGTCAACGGAAGGCATCTGGGTACCCGAACGCAGGATGTACCTGTCACCGACTTTTTCGATGGTGCAGTTCAGGGGCTCCATGGGGGCATGGGACAGGTAGGGGAATTCGTAGGTCGCCTCGATGGTCTGTGCTGCCGAGGCCAGTGCGGCTGCGGAGTCACCTTCAGCTTCCCAGACAGTACCGGGCTGTTCGGCCAGGGCTTTGTAATCACGGTAAATGTCTTCCGAACCACGCATTTCCGCGTTGCTGAAGTCCCACCGGGTCTCCAGGACATCACGGCCACGCTTGGCGGCATGGAAATTTTTCGCCAGCACGGCAACCCCGCGCGGGATTTCCACGACATCCACCACACCCGGAATCTTGCGGGCCTCGGTATCATCAAAGGAAGTCAGCGTGGCGCCAAAGCGCGGCGCATGGGCCACCACGGCGGTCATCATGCCGGGACGCTGGACATCGATGGTAAAAGTGGCCTTGCCGGTGGATTTTGCCACCGTGTCCACTTTCGGCAGGCTATTGCCAATGAGGGTGTACTGGTCACGACTTTTCAGGGGAACATCTTCGGGCACCGGCAACTCGGCGGCAGCTTCGGCAAACTGGCCGAAAGGCGCCTGGCGGTTGGAGCCGGCGTGGCTGATGATGCCGCTGCTGACCGTGATTTCTGACTCGGGAACATCCCAGGCATCGGCGGCGGCGGTGACTAGCATGGCACGGGCCGCGGCGCCCACGGTGCGGTATTGTACCCAGCTGTTGGGAATACTCATGGAACCGCCGGTACCCTGCAGGCCCAGCATCAGGTGCATGTAAAGCGCGACGTTGGCCGGCGCGGATTCAACCCTGACCTGGTCCCAGTCAGCATCCAGCTCCTCAGCCAGAATGGTGGCCAGGCCGGTGTAGATGCCCTGCCCCATTTCAGTGTGCTTGGAGATAATGGTCACCGTGTTGTCCGGTGCAATCCGGACAAAGGCATTGGTCGGCCAGCTGGTCGGTGCCGGTGCGCCAAACTGGGCCATGGCGTTTTTGACCGGGATATGGAAACCGATGATCAGGCCGGTGCCAAGTGCAGAAAATTTAAGGAATTTGCGTCTGTCCATGGAATGCTCCCTGGAGTCAAAGAATAGGGGTATTGGCTAATGATAACAGACCAAGCGGGAATTCGTGTAGGCCGATGTAGGTCGGCATAGCGCAGCGTTTGCCGACATTTGACGGCTGATATCTGTGGTTCTGGAGGTGAGTTAGACGTCGGGAAACGGCTCTTCGAGCCTATCCCGACCCACGGGTATTCGTTCAAGCCAGACGCCGGCTAATCCGCACACTCAATACACTTGTCTGCAAACGGAATGGCTTCCAGGCGTTTCTCGCCAATGGGCTTGCCGCAGGCTGTGCATTCCAGGTAATCACCGGATTCAATACGGGCAAAGGCGTGCTGTATCTGGTTGAGTTCCATGCGCCCCTCCGCATCCAGGGCAAGGACAAGCTCCTCATTGCCGATTTCAGATGCCTGTTCACTGAACTTGGCACTGACAGGCTCGTCCTTCTGGCGAATATGCTTGTGGGTTCGCTCCACCCTGGACAGCAGTTCCTGCTGCTGATGAAAACCCTGCGCACGGTAGACACGCCCGCATGCTGGGAACCCGACACCCTGCTGATCATGCTCCCTGTATCCTCCCTGGAAGGTGCCAGCCTGATGGCCCAGCGCATCCGCGCTGTCATCAAGAAGCAGGGACCCGGCACCAACACCGGCCCCATCACCGTGAGCATCGGCATCAGCGAAATCGAAGACAAGCCCGACCAGGCCATTGCTATCGCTGAACAAAACCTGGAACTCGCCAGCCAGGACAAGGGCGACGCCATTGTCAGCGGAAGACAGGCAACCCGGGCAACAGGGCGAGGACCGGGGTTGTCGGCGTACTTCAAAACATCAGAATAAACCGCCCCTTTACCTGAAACCCGTAGGCCGGAAAAGCGAAGCGTCATCCGGCAAGGCGCCCCAAAGGGCGCCCGGTTACACATCTCTTGCAGAAGCCAGTTCCCCCCCTGTAGACTGAACAACCCCATCGACAGGAACCACCATGCAAGTATTCAGGCTCTCCAGCGAAGAAACCGCCGTCCGTCTCCCCTTCTTTTCGGCAAGCGTGGCTGCTGGTTTCCCCTCCCCGGCAGACGATTACATCGAATCCGGCCTGGACCTGAACGAGTACCTGGTCAAACACCCCAGCTCCACCTTCCTGGCCAGGGCCAGCGGTGATTCCATGACCCGTGCCGGCATCCTAGACGGCGCCTTGCTGGTGGTCGACAAATCCATAGAACCCAAAAACGGCAATATCGTCATCGCTGCCATCAACGGCGAACTCACCTGCAAGATCCTGGACGTAAAACACCAGATGCTACGCGCCGCCAATCCCAGCTACCCGTCCATTCCACTAAACGACGGCGACGACCTGCTGATTGAAGGGGTGGTCATCCACGCCATCAATCCCATGACTAACCTGACGTAAACCGTAAATCGCGTATTACCGTAGGTCGGCATAGGTCCAAAGAGCCGTTTGCCGACAATGCTTCTATAAATATTTCCACTTGAAAGCAGAATTTGACAGGACAGAAGGAACTCACAAGATGATGTGTCACCAAGCGACTTTCAGTTGGCAGTAGCGCCACCTGGAAACTGAATAGGGTTAAAACAAAGTCCTGAAATAAGCAATTGTCTTTTTCAGCCCCTCTTCCAGATTTACCGTAGGCTCCCAGTCCAACTTTTCCTTGGCCAGACTGATATCTGGCTGTCTCTGCATGGGATCATCAGAAGGTAGCGGTTTAAATACTAGCTCGGATGAAGAGCCGGTAAGTTTAATAACAAGATTGGCCAATTCGGATATAGAGAACTCACCTGGATTACCAAGATTCACCGGCCCTGTGAATTCAGCAGGGCTGTCCATCATCTTGAGAAAGCCATCTATCAGATCATCAACGTAACAAAATGAGCGGGTCTGCTCACCATCACCATAAATGGTTATGGGCTTACACTGTAAGGCCTGAACCACAAAGTTGGACACCACCCGGCCATCATTCGGGTGCATCCTGGGGCATAGGTATTAAAAATACGACCTACCTTGATCTCGAGGTTATGCTGTCGATGGTAATCAAAAAACAGCGTTTCCGCGCAACGCTTGCCCTCATCGTAACAGGACCTGACGCCAACAGGGTTCACATGCCCCCAATAGCTTTCCTGCTGTGGATGCACTTCAGGATCACCATACACCTCACTGGTTGAGGCCTGAAAAATACGAGCCTTCACACGCTTGGCCAGCCCCAACATGTTAATAGCTCCATGTACTGAGGTTTTGGTCGTCTGCACAGGATCAAACTGATAATGCACCGGAGAAGCAGGGCAAGCCAGGTTATATATCTGGTCAACTTCTACATAAAGAGGAAAGGTGACATCGTGCCGCATCAGCTCAAACTGCGAGTTATCTAACAGGTGAGCAACATTATCCTTGGCACCTGAAAAGAAATTATCTATGCACAAAACATCATGCCCCTGCCCCAAAAGTCTTTCACACAGATGAGAGCCAAGAAACCCTGCTCCGCCTGTCACCATAACTCTCTTTCTACGGTTTTCCCACATTGCCATCACTGCTCCAACATTGACCATCAATATAATTTTTAATTATTGGGATATTTGGTGATGAAGTCCATGACAAACCTGGCCTGATCCATAGGTCGGATAAGCACAGCGTCATCCGGCATGACGATTTCAAGATCGTCCTATAAAGAACATAAGAACAGGTATCAATAAAATATCCCACGTCGTATTAAAGTCTGACGCCCATATCCGACCTACCTTACTGATTCCTGATATAGCCCATACCGGAAAACGGCCTTGCGGACCTCTTCCGACCTACTCTGGTTCTGGCCAGGTCGGTTTATGGCGTTTTTATGGAAAATTCGATTGATTTTCGTTTTTGTGCGGTGCAGTATAAGTCTATATTCACCACTACTGACTTTTCACTATGACCAAGTTCGAAAACTTCCTGATTAAGAACGGCAGCTATATCAATGGTAAATGGCACAACGAGGGTGAGAAGACCTTTGATGTGAAGAATCCCGCTGATGGGAGCAAGATCAAGACTCTGATCGATGCCAGTGACAAGGACCTGGATGATGCTATCCAGGCTGCCCGGGATGCCCTGCCCGCCTGGCGGGCCAAAACAGCTACTGAGCGTGCCAATATCCTGCGCAAGTGGTTTGACCTGATCATGAAGAACCAGGAAGAGTTGGCCCATATCATGACCATGGAACAGGGCAAGCCGCTGGCTGAAGCGCGCGGTGAGATTGCCTATGGCGCCTCTTACGTAGAGTGGTTTGCCGAGGAAGCCAAGCGTATCTATGGTGATACCATTCCTGGGCCGGCTTCCGATAAGCGCATCGTGGTCATCAAGCAGCCTGTAGGCGTTGTTGCTACCGTCACCCCCTGGAACTTCCCGAGTTCCATGATTACTCGCAAGGTAGCCCCTGCCCTGGCTGCTGGATGTACCGTGTTGAGCAAGCCAGCCAAGGAAACTCCGCTGTCTGCCATTGCCCTGGCGGTGCTGGCTGAAGAAGCCGGTATTCCAGCTGGTGTCTTCAATATGGTTATTACCACCCGCTCCCGCGAAGTGGGCGTCACCATTTGTGAAGATCCGCGTATCGACAAGATTTCTTTTACCGGCTCCACCGGGGTCGGTGCCAGGTTGCTTTCCCAATGCGGCGCTACTGTGAAAAAAGCCAGCATGGAACTGGGCGGCAATGCGCCCTTTATCGTATTTGATGATGCCGATCTCGATGCCGCCGTGGAAGGTGCCATTGCCTCAAAATACCGTAATGCCGGACAGACCTGTGTGTGTTCCAACCGTTTGTTGGTCCAGGAAGGTGTGCACGAGGAGTTTGCCGAAAAGCTCACCACCAAGGTGAAGGAACTGAAGCTGGGTAACGGCATGGACGATGGCGTGGATATTGGCCCCCTGGTGAATGTGCCGGCCCTGGAGACTGTCGACGGCCTGGTACAGGAAGCCATTGCCGATGGCGCCAAGCTGGTGACCGGCGGCAAGAAAAGTGACATGGGCACCTGTTTCTACGAACCCACGGTGCTGTCGAATGTAAATATGGATATGAAAGTGGCCTGGAAGGAAATCTTTGGCCCCGTGGCTCCACTGATCAAGTTTTCCACCGAGGAAGAAGCGATCAAGATTGCCAATGACACGATCTTTGGTCTGGCCTCCTATTTCTATACTCGTGACATCGGCCGCATCTGGCGTATGGCCGAAGCCCTGGAATACGGCATGGTAGGAATTAACGAAGGCATTATTTCCAATCCAATGGCACCGTTTGGTGGTGTGAAGCAATCCGGCCTGGGCCGCGAAGGATCCAAGTATGGGATTGAGGAGTACCTGGAGATTAAATACTTGTGTATGGGTGGGCTGGTTAAGTAAAGGATTAATCGATCTGGTGTGGGTCGGCGTAGCGCACCGGGCCGTTTTCCGATTTTCGATAAAGCGATAAAGCGATAAAGCGATAAAGCGATAAAGCGATAAAGCGATAAAAGATTAGGTTTTTAGATAATACTCGTCAAATGAAATATTTAAACAAAGTAGAAAGTTTATGAGCGAAGAGCAAAACGGGGTTGAAGAAGGCGTTCGGGTTATCAAGAAGTATCCGAACCGTCGGATTTACGATACGCATACCAGCAAGTACATCAAGATTGATGATATCCGCGAGATGATTGTCGAGGGGATTCCTTTTGTGGTGCTGGACAGCAAGTCCGGGGATGACGTGACCCGTAGTGTGCTGTTACAACTCATTATTGAGCAGGAATCGGAAACCAACCCCCTGTTTACTACGGAAAACCTGAAGACCTTTATTCGCTACTATGGCCAGGTGCCGCACAAGCCATTTTCTGAATTCATGGACCAGAGCCTGTCTTTTTTCAAGCACCAGCAGGAGCAGTTCAGTGACAGCTTCTCCGACATGATGCAGAACAATCCCATGAAAGCGTTCACGGAAATGAGCAAGAAGAACATGGAGATGTGGCAGAAGATGTCCGATGGTTACTTTGGCAAAGACAAGAAAAAGTAGCCCTGATCAGTTACTTTGAAGACCGGCCTATACCATAGTAGGTCAGCCCCTTTTCCTTCATCAGGGCCGGATCATACATGTTCCGGCCATCAAACATCACCTTGTCCTTTACCAGGTCCCTGATTATTTCAAAATCCGGTGCCCGAAAATTTTGCCACTCTGTGCAGATTACCAGGGCATCGGCGCCACTCAGGGCATCTTCCTTGGTTTCCACCAGCCTCAGTTTCTTTTCGCCTTCATACAAACTGGCGATTTCTTCCATCGCTTCCGGGTCAAAGGCCCTGACCTGTGCGCCGGCTGCCCACAACTGCTCCATCAATACCCGGCTGCTGGCTTCCCGGACATCGTCAGTATTGGGCTTGAATGACAGTCCCCACAAAGCAAAGGTCTTGCCTTTTACACCGTCTTTGTAATGACTGTTGATATATTCAAACAACTTCAGTTTTTGCCGCTCATTGACTAACTCAACTGCATTGAGAATCGCCGGTTCGTAGTCATTCTGGCCAGCAGTATTGATCAGTGCCTTCACGTCCTTGGGAAAACAGGAGCCGCCATATCCACATCCCGGGTAGATAAACTGGAAACCAATGCGTGGATCCGAGCCTATTCCCTGGCGCACGTGCTCAATATCTGCCCCTACCCGTTCAGCAATATTCGCCATTTCATTCATGAAACTGATCTTGGTGGCCAGCATGCAGTTGGCTGCATACTTTGTCATTTCGGCACTACGATTGTCCATCACGATGATCTTGTCATGGTTGCGATTAAAAGGTTGGTACAACTCACGCATGATCTTTTCTGCCTGTGGAGAATCCGTACCGACAATGATCCTGTCCGGCCGCTGGCAATCTTTGATGGCCGCACCTTCCTTCAGGAATTCAGGATTAGACACGACTGAAAACCCGATAGTGGTCCCGCGCTTTGCCAGTACAGCTTCAACAGTATCCCTGACATTGTCTGCAGTACCAACAGGCACGGTGGACTTGTCGACTATTACTTTTTCATTGTCCATGTGCTCTGCAATGGTTGTGGCTACAGCGAGTACATATTGGAGATCAGCAGAGCCGTCCTCTTCCGGTGGTGTGCCTACGGATATAAACTGAATATTGCCGAAAGCCACCCCTTTGCTGGCATCAGTTGTGAAGTTCAACCGACCTTCCTTGACTCCCTCAATGACCAGGTCTTCAAGGCCTGGCTCAAAGATAGGAATAATACCCTTATTCAGGTTACTGATTTTTTCTTCATTAATATCAACGCAACACACATCATGGCCGACATCAGCAAACACTGCTGCCTGGACGAGGCCGACATAACCTGTGCCAAAAATTGTGACTTTCATGCAAACTTTCCTTACAACAAACTCTAGTGTCTTTTTAGATTGGATTTAAAGTCCATGGTATTCCCGGTACCATGTTACCCATCTGTCTATGCCTTCTTCCAACGTGGTGTCAGGCCGGTACCCGGTTGCAGCTTCCAGTGCGCTGGTATCAGCACAGGTTTCCAGCATATCGCCGGGCTGCATGGGTAAAAATTCCTTTTGGGCTTGCTGGCCGAGCGCCTGCTCTATGATAGTGATATATCGCATGAGATTCTCGGGCCTGTTATTGCCGATATTGTAGACCCGGTAAGGCGCATTGCTACGCAAGTCTTCACGCTGCAATGGCTCGGGGCTTGTGTCCAGGACCTTGACTGTACCCGCTGTGATGTCATCAATATAGGTAAAATCCCTGGCCATTTCACCGTTATTAAATACCTGGATCGTGCGGCCTTCAACAATGGCACTGGTAAACAGCCAGGGCGACATATCGGGCCTGCCCCAGGGGCCATAGACAGTGAAATAACGCAGCCCGGTTGTGGGCAGGTCATACAGATAACTGTAGGTATGAGCCATTAATTCATTGGATTTTTTTGACGCGGCATAAAGGCTGACAGGATGATCCACGTTGTCTTCTGTTGAAAACGGAACTGACTTGTTCGCTCCGTAGACACTGGATGAGCTGGCATACACCAGGTGTTTGACCTTGTGATGCCGACAAGCCTCCAGGATATTACCAAAACCGACAATATTGGACTGGATGTAAGCGGAAGGGTTTTCCAGGGAGTACCTGACTCCGGCCTGGGCGGCCATATGAATGACCTTTTCCGGGTGGTGCCTGGAAAACACCGAGGTCACAAACTCTGTATCGGCAATATCCCCCTTGATGAAAGTAAATCCAGGGTAAGTCTCCAGGACTGCCAGCCTGGCCTGTTTAAGTGCCGGGTCATAATAATCATTCAGATTATCAATGCCGACGATACTATCGCCACGTTCCAGCAGGTTTCTGGCGACATGCATGCCGATAAATCCGGCTGCACCGGTTACTAAATGCACCATCTTTACTATCCAATAGAACTCAGCGCTTAGTTTAACTGATGCTCACGGTATTAGGATTAAATTCATGAAAAAATAGTTTTATTAGCACAATAAAAAACCCCGGAATCAGGGGGGGATGATTCCGGGGTTTGCTCCGCGGGGGACAGAGGTTAAAGAAGTACCATGTTTATAGACC
>Ga0181558_10001102_pt1 | contig 25769 bp, 25 predicted proteins | sample 011ome_22_FD_133754 | JGI IMG/M metagenome (GOLD analysis project Ga0181558, IMG submission 133754) | Coastal salt marsh microbial communities from the Groves Creek Marsh, Skidaway Island, Georgia - 011507BT metaG (megahit assembly) | ecosystem: Environmental > Aquatic > Marine > Intertidal...
CAGGTGGATCCTGCCTCTTTCTGCAGTATGCTTCGCTGGGCTTTTTTTTCTGGGCGGTTGTGGGCAGGCGATGCTTTCGGACGAAAACCTCGCCCGTCGTTCCAAGAAGGAATTTTCCAAAATGAAGGAGAAGGAAAACCTCTCCGGCAACTTCTCACATCAGAAGATGATCAGGGAAATCGGGCAGCGAATTGCCGGAGTGGCCCAGGTTGACCTGCCAGGTACGGAGTGGGAGTTTGTGGTCTTTCAAAAAGAAGAACCCAATGCCTTTGCCATGCCAGGCGGGAAGGTCGGAGTAAACACCGGTCTGATTGATCTGGCTGCCGGAAATGAGGATGAAATTGCCGCGGTTATGGGACATGAGATTGCCCATGTCGCCCTGCGCCACAGCAATAAACGAATGAGCCAGGCAGTCGGTCTGGGGGTCGGTGGGGTGATTCTGGATGTGGCTCTGCGTAACCAAAGTTCCACTGAGCGGATGATCGGCCGCACAGCTTATGGGGTGGGATCTACCGTGGGAGTGGCCCTCCCATTTAGCCGGGCAAATGAACAGGAGGCCGACCACCGCGGGCTCTACTATGCAGCCATGGCAGGATACGACCCTCGGGGGGCAGTAAGTTTTTGGAAAAAAATGCAGGCAAAGGCTGGTAAGCGGAGAATGCCCAAGTTTCTTTCCACCCATCCAAACCCGGGAAACCGGATTCAATTTCTTGAGGAAAAAATGCCCCATGCCCTGGGCTTGTACAGGCAGGCAAAGGAAGCCCGTAGAGAAAGGCCTAATCCATGAGTGCCCTGTTGGATAATCCGGTCGGGGCATTGAAGAAATATGTTTCTTTCCCCAGCGTCTCGGCAGATTCCTGCTTTGCTGAGGGAGTGAGTGGGGCCCGAGAATTTGCCTCTTCCTGTCTGAGGGAACTTAGTTTTGAAGTGGAGCATGTGCCAACCCCCATCCACCCGGTGATTGTGGCCACCCGTGGTGATCCCTCCTGGCCAGGGATTGTGATCTATGGGCATTACGATGTGCAACCGCCTGATCCGCTGAATTTGTGGAACAGTGACCCCTTTGAGGCGGTGGAAAGAAATGGTAGATTGTATGGTCGCGGAGCCGCCGACAACAAGGGCCCACAAATTGTCCACATGGCCGCCCTTGCCCGTGCCCTTAAGAAAAACCCGGATCTTCCCCTGCGCATCACTTATTTAATCGAGGGAGAAGAAGAAATTGGCAGCCCGAGCTTTCGGGAATTTTTGGAGCAGGGGAAGGACCGTCTCCAGGGCGATTTCCTGTTGGTCTCAGATACGGGTAGTCCCGGCCCGGAGCAACTTGCGATCACCACCGGTCTACGTGGCCTCGTTGCCCTGGAGGTAAAAGTTTACGGGCCCAAGCAGGACCTCCATTCCGGGGTGCATGGGGGGGCGTTGCTCAATCCTTTGCAGGCCTTGGTGCAGGCATGTTCATCGCTGCACGATGCCGAGGGGCGGGTGACGGTGCCGGGTTTTTATGATGCAGTCACACCGCCCGAGCAATGGGAACGCGAGGAACTTAGCCGGTTACCTATTACAGAGTCTGCCTACGCCGAGTTTTTGGGAACCCCGTCCTTCTTCCCTCCTCCAGGATATTCTCCATTAGAGGCTATCCGTTTTTGTCCGACCCTTGAATTTAACGGACTGGGCGGTGGATACCAGGGAGAGGGATCAAAGACCGTTATCCCCGCCGAGGCTTTTGCCAAGATTACCTGTCGCCTGGTTCCTGACCAATCGGCAGAGGATATTTCCGAAAAAGTAAGATCCGCTTTACAATCCGCTTTTCCTCCCTCCGTGCGGGTGGAAGTGGAGGTGAAGGGAGGGGGAGACCCCTATGTCATTTTGCCTCCCGGGAAACCTGGTGCTCCTGAGTGCACCAAACCTCTGATGAACCGGGCATTCCCTCTGGCAGAACAATGTATTGAGCAATGTTTTGGGAAGAGGCCACTTTACTTAAGAGAGGGCGGAAGCATACCCATTATTCGCGACCTAAAGGAAATTGCCGACCTGGACTCTCTGATGCTAGGTTTGTTCACCAATGAGGACAACCTGCACGCTCCGGATGAAAGTTTTAACTTGGAGATAATGAACCGGGCGATTGATACCTTTGAGGCATTTTTCCTCGGCCTAGCCGGGGATTGAAACCGCTCAGATCGAGTCCTTGGTGATTAGGAAATCGGCACGCCGGTCGAGCCGGGCCTCGTCCCTGCTGGCATTGGGTATAGCGGATTCATCGCCGATTGAAAGAGTGTCTATACGGTTGGGGTCGGCCCCCAATTCGACCATGAATACCTTGATGGTCGAAGCCCGCCGCTCTCCTAGCACCTTGTTATAGGCTGGAGTTCCTTTCCAGTCGCAGTATCCCTCGATTAGAAGATGGGCAGAGGGGTTTTGTTTGAGAAAGTTTGCCACTTGCACCACTTTTTCGCGCTCGCTCTGGGAAATATTGTATTGGTCGAAGTCAAAGAGGACAGGCTCAAAGGGCCGGGCCACATTGAAGGGGTCGCCAAAGGTGTCCAGTTTGGGGTCGCGTTGAAGGAGAAGGTCGGGTGTCCCTAATTTTCCCAGTAAGGCGGAACCGGCCGGAGAGACCACATTGATTTCTTCCCCAAATTCGCGGGTGGGGTCGGAGAGGGTGGATTCAGGACCCCGGGAAAAACTGCTTTTCGGTTCGACATTGCGTGCACAACTTATCCCAAGGACAAGAAGAATTGCACACAGGGAATGTAGGCCCGGATTGGGCATGGGACCGGAGCTTAGGAGTCGCCAAGAACGACGAAATGGGCCTTGCGCTCGAGTGCTGAAGTGGTCGAATCGGCGTTGGGAGTCGCCAGTTCATCCCCCATGGAGAGAACTTCTATGCGGGATGCATCCGAACCGAGGTCGATCAGGTATTGTTTTACACTGGACGCACGGCGATCCCCCAGCGATTTGTTGTAGGCAGGGGTTCCTTTCCAGTCACAATATCCCTCAATGAGTATTCTCGAGTTTTGATTGGATGAGAGAAAGGTAGCCACATCCTGCAACTTTGCCCGTTCATCGGCACCGATGTTATACTGGTCAAAACCAAAGAAAATCGGTTCAAAGGGCCGCTCACCCTGGGCGAGTGCATTATCACTCCAAAACGGATCCTGGGGGGCGAGGCCATCTGTCCCGTTTGCACCTTGGATCTGATCACCCAGAGGCGAAAACTCGTCCTCATTATTGGACACACCGGTTATGGTGACAAAATTTCCCCGATCGCTTCCCTTAATAAGGGCCGTGTCCTCTGGAGACAAAGACTTCGTTTTGGAGCAACTGGATATTCCAATGCTCAGAATTGCAATAACTGCATACCACACTTTACTTTTCATAACTAACTCCCGCTTTAATTAATTTTGACCAGAACCCATCATTCTGACCTTCCACTCTTATTTCCTTGCACGCACCAGCATGATCGTCAATGGGAAAAGGCTTGAGCAAAAAAAAATATTTCCTGGTCGATAATGGGTCACTACGGGCGGAATCTGTGCGAACCCTGAGGGAAATTGCGGTTCAACTTTCCGGTTTGTGCGGCCGGGCCGTCATCCCGATGGGGTTGATGCACTCCCACAAAGTAAACGCAGAAGAACTTGATGGACAGCCTGCCCAGTCAATGCAGTGCTTTTTGGAATCCGCGGAAGCGGAGGCATTATCTCATATCTGTGTGATCCCTTTTTTTCTCGGGCCCAGTCTCGCGGTGACTGATTGGCTGCCCCGTAACCTTGCCCTCTGGCAGGAGCGGGGGGTAGGCAGGCATTTTCGCATTCTTGATGTGCTCTACAGGCAGGGGGACGATCGTTTGCCCCGTGCCCTGGCCGAGCGATGCCGAGAGGCAATTCAGCGATCCGGCCTGCCCCGTGCCCATGTGGCCATGGTCGACCATGGAACTCCATTGAAAGAGGTAAACCAAGTCAGAGAAGAAGTGGGGCAGAGGTGCCAGCAACTTCTGGCTAACCAGGTTACAGGCTTTTCCACCTGTGCGATGGAAAGGAGAGAGGGTGCCGAGTATGATTTTAATGATCCCCTGCTCGAATCCCTGCTGGAGAAATGGGTCGGCACGGGTGTACGGGAAATCATCCTCTCGCAATTTTTTCTTCTTCCGGGCAGGCATGCCGGGCCCGGTGGTGACCTCGAGCAGATTGTCCTCCCTTTTACCGATCGCCTACCTGAACTCTCGGTTCACCGTGCCGACAACCTCGGCACCCACCCGTTGGTCATGGAAATACTCCTTCAACGAATTACCGAGGCAGGGTAGGGTGCCGCCTAGGCGATCAGAAGAATGCCTATCCCCAGCAGAAGGGAACCCAGTACCCTTCTGAGCTTGGTTGAACGGGCGAGGTTCCCTTCGTGCAACCCAAGGTGGGCCCCGGCCCAAGCGACCAAAAGAACTGTCCAAAATCCACGGGTCGAATACACAATGTTAACCTCGGTTGGTATGCGGTAGCAGGCCACCGCCATGGACATCAAGACAGCCTGCAGGGCGATGAGGGAGCCACTCGACCAGGCCCAGCGGTCGCAAGGCAATGATCTTCGAAAGATGGGATGCTCAGCCCATGGCACGAGGAGGAGGGTCAGTACACCCAGTGAACCAAAGATGCAGAAGAGCATACGTATGGGGTTACTTTGATGACTAAAGTGGGGAACGAGGGAGTCGAGCAGGCTAAAGGACGCGGCGGAGAGAATGGCCAGTCCAATGCCCTTCCAGTTGGTCTGCCCAGTTTTGGATGGCCAGCCAATCAGGGCGACGGCGACTGCAGCGAGGAGAGCGGCTAGCCAGGTCTCTGCGGTGATGGGCTGAGAGGATAACCCAAAGACTACCAAAAAAGCGGCCACCAGTACGGACTTAATCCCCATCAAGGGAGAGACCATCGAGGCATCACCCGCCTGTAGGGCTCGAAATAAAAGGACCTGGGAAAGGAGGAAAATCGATCCCAGGCATGCCCCGGTCGCAAGCTCATTGATATCGGGCCAACCCGGGGCAATGAAGAGGTGGGGCAAAAAACAAAGGGAAAGAATGAGGTTGGAAAGAATGACCGTACGCAATTGCCCTGAGCCAAGTTCCAGTCCTCTCTTTCCCAGGATTGCTCCCATTGCATAAATCAGACCCGCAAAAAGAGCCAGCAGGTAGGCCGTCCAGGAGTCGTTCAACGAAGTAGGGTTTGCAGGAATAAAGAAGGTTGCATAGGGCGTACCCATAGATTCAGTGATCAGATTTTCAACTGTAAACTCCTCAAATAATTTTTATTTTCTGGAGTCATTCTGCTCGAAAGTAACCCCACAACTCAGTTACTCTCTTATTCAATGCCTTTTCGATCTTTTGTTTCTCTTTTTTTACCCCTGGTTTTGCTTGGAAGTCCCGTGGACTTTGAGAGTGAGGTCTGGCCCATTTTGCAGGACCGTTGCATCGAATGCCATCAGGCACCCTATGAAAAGAATGGCCGGATGATCCGCCCAAAGGCAGGGCTTCGGCTGGATGGCTTGGCCCATATCATGTTTGGCTCTCAGGATGCTGCGGTGATCGAAGTCAACCACCCCAGTAAGAGCCATCTATACAACCGGGTGATTCTGGCAGCAGATGACGATGACCGTATGCCACCCAAGGGTGCCCCCCTCAGTCACGAGCAATGCGAAATCTTACGCCAGTGGATTGGGCAGGGGGTGGATTTTGGTTCATGGGTGGGTGCGGAGGATGGATTGGATGACCTTATCCGGCAAGACCATCAGTCCAGCCTATACATCCCTCAGTTTGTATCCTTTTATCAAAAGCTCGGGGATGGGGTTGCTCCGGTTAATTCCTCTGAAATTTCCCAAATTCGCAAAAAGACAGGTCTGCTCATCCGCCCGGTGGGTAAAGGCAGTTCCCTGTTGGATGTGCGGGTGGTGACACGGCATCAACACATAAACGACACCACCCTGCTGGAACTAAAGCCGATCTATGATAGGATCACCAAACTCGACCTTCGCCGCACCGCAATAAGTGGACAAAGCTCTAAGGAGATTGCCAGGATGAGCAAGCTGACGGAACTCAATCTCAGTGGGTGCAAAATTGCGGATGAGCACCTGTCCCCCCTTGGCGGACTTCCTTCCATTCGCTCAGTTAATCTTTCGGAGACCAAGGTGAGCGCTCATGGTGTTAATTTACTCTGCCGGGCAAATTCAATCCACAAAATATACCTCTGGCAATCCGCGGTCAGGGAGCATGATTACCGAAAATTAAGTAGTCAGCACCCGGACCTAACCTTTATTTTTTAAGTTTCTCTTTTTTGCCCGAAGATGGTTCGGGTGTCTTCTTTTCAATCGCCCCCTGGGCAGAATTTGCTACACTGATCCATCGTGACCTCAACCAAAGAAATTCCTGCCCGTCAAAGCGTCTTGGAGTACTCGGCTTATGGTACTCCCCAGGATGTTCTTCAGGTAGTTGAACGCCCGGTCCCTGTGCCCGGGCCCGGTGTGGTACTGATTGAAATGCAGGCAAGTCCGATCCATCCCTCAGACCTCGGTCTGATTCAGGGGTCGTATGGCCGCCCCCGCATACCTCCGGCCATTGGGGGAAGGGAAGGGGTGGGCACGATTGTAAAAGTCGGGAAGGGAGTGGACGAGAAAATTCTTGGCCGTCCCGTCGCCCTCATTGAAGACCAGGGAACTTGGCAGGAATACCAACTGGCCAAAGCGGATGACCTTATTCTCTTTCCCGCCCTCGTACCCTTTATACAGTTGGCGCTTTCTCTGCTCAATCCGCTGACTGCCTGGCGATTGCTGCATGACTTTGAGTACCTGAATCCGGGGGATGTCATCGTACAGAATGCGGGCAATTCTGCGGTCGGGCAAAGTGTGATCCAACTCTGCCGAAAGTTCAGTGTTACCTGTGTCAGTCTGATCCGTAATCCTGCTCACATGCCAGATCTTAAATGTTTGGGAGCGAAAGAAGTTTGGCTGGATGATGATGATGCGCCTGCCCGGATGAGGGAATTTACTGAGGGGGAAGGGGCAAAACTGGCATTGAATTCAGTGGGTGGACGAAGTGCCGTCCGCCTGACCCGCTGCCTGGAACCGGGGGGCATTCATGTGACCTTTGGTGCGATGGATGGAAACGCAGTGAGGTTCCCTACACGAAGTTTGATATTTGAGGATATCCACATGGTTGGTTTTTGGATGGACCGGTGGAAAAGAAAGCAAAGCCAGGCCGGGTTTCGTAATGCCTGTGAAAAGGTTTTGCAGCCATTGGCGATGACGGAACTAACCCATTCAGTTGATCAAATTTTTAATCTTTGCGAATTCAGGGAAGCCTTTGCCCGCAACGCGGAGTCAAGGTTGGGCAAAGTTTTATTTGCCCGGGACAAAGAATATTTGGCTTCCCTGCAGTAAGCTCAATCAATCAGGCGTCGCCGTAGGGAGGTGAGGGAAAAATGTTTTCCCGGGCAGACGGTGTGCTTGGGGTGAAAGAGGGTGTGTGTGGTCACACCCCCTGCCTGAAGGTTGCATCGCTTCATCAGATATTCGCAAAGGCCTTCCAATGCGGAAAGCTGTTTGGAAGTGGGCGGGCGAACCTCAAAATTTCCGATCAGACAAATCCCAATACTGGTCCGGTTCCATGCCTGCTTTTTAACATGTCCGCCATCCTGCTGGCCACTCCATCGACTGCCGATGTAAATTTCTCCATCCCGTGCCTTGCGGGAACCGTTGGAAATCACAAAGTGGTAGGCCAGTCCGTTTTTCATCCCCCGGGCGAGGTGTACCTTGTGCATGTTGACCGCATCGTCGATGGGGGTTGCAGAGTGGTGAATAATGATACGTTGCCATTTCCCGGAGACCGGGCGGATGGCGTTCAGCTTGGAAAGGGTCGAACTGTCGAGTAAATTGGTTGAGGTTGGGCGACGGGAGCCGGACAGCGGTATGGTGAGTTTCTGCCCAGCCCGGATAAGGTCGGGCCGGCTAATCCGATTGATCAGGGCGAGGTCACTTGCGGACACTCCAAACCGTTTTGCAATCAGACCGAGATTTTCTCCCTTACGGACCACATAGTTGACCTCCCGAACATTTCCTGAAGGAATTTTCAGTTTTTTGCCGACATAAAGAAGGTTGGGGTTGGAGATGCCATTGTATGCCTGCAGCGTGGAAACGGAAACCCCATAGCGGGATGCAATGCCGCCGAGGGTTTCGTTTTTTTGCACCACATGGGCGGTGTCAGCCCACAACCACAGGTTGGCTGACCATAAGAGTAATCCATAGAAGATTCCTTTCCTCATCTACCGGTTTCCTTTTAGCATAACTTTCCATGACCTTGGCAACCTAGAAGTGATTGATTGGGGACACTCTACTCTTTCGATTCGGTTTTGCCTAGATGCGGATCTTCCAATAATTATTCATTCAAAATGAAACTAAAGACAAAAGCTTGGCTTTTCTCACAAGGCATTCTCCTGATTACCGCCCTGATTATTCAGCTCACCTTTTACAGGGAAATCAAGGTTGGGCCTTTACTCGGCATGCCCAAAAGAGATTACTGGGAGATCATCAGGAATGTGGAGCCTGAGGTGCCGGCATTTGTACGGAAGAAACAACTTCCACCCGAGCTCTGGGACCCGCGCAGTAATTTAACGGAGGCTCAAATTATTAAGGCAAACCTCGGCGGACATCACCGGGCTTTTCGGAGGGAAGATGGTTTGCGTACTGCTTTTTATGGAGGCTTGATGGTAAACTTTATGTACCTTATTGGATTCCATCTGCTTGTCTGGTACTTTCAAAAGTCGGTTGAAAGGCACCGTTGAATCTTTCTTTTTAGGTTCACTTTCGGAAACTTGTGATTCAAGGTTGCCTTGCCCTTGAAATGATTTTTTGGATAATGGATCGAACTGATGATAAAGGCTATCTGTACCACAGTATTTAAATTCTTTCTGACCACCTCATTTGGTTGGTTTTTAGGGCATGCTTTTGGGCAAAGTTACTCTCCAGCACAAGAGCGCAGTGCCTACGACTATTTTGACCGCTTGGGTGACAAGAGTTTTTATCAACAACAAAAGATTGAATTCATGAAAGACGAGATGAATGACTATTCACGGCGCCTTCATTCCTTGCAGGAAAAATTCAATCAGAGATTTTTTGGTATAGGCAGTGGCCAGAATTATCAAAACCCATTCGCCCAAGGAGAGGTTTCGCCCCCCTCCTTGCCAAAGATTGAAGAGCAAATGGAAGAATCTCCTCCACCGTCCAGAATGAGCAGACGCCCCCTTCCTTCCTACTCGAAGTCCGGTGACTCTCAGAAACTTGCTTTTGAGGTTAATTCTCCCTCACCCTCCTCTGATAATCTAACTCCGGATTTGCCGCCAGACACTACAGTTATTGATTCTTCCTTTTCTTCCGCGGAAAACGAGACTCAGCTTCATGTTCAACCAGTCCGGGCAAAAGATACAGTCGCCTATCTCATCCTACATCCAGGGATTACCTTTCCATACCGGGGAAAAAGTTCTCATTTCGCGGGTGATAAGTCCAAGCACCGTGAATACGATCCTGGTTTTTCCCTCACTCTATCTGGTGGTTACCAATGGAATGGGTTCAGTTTTGGAGGGGGCGGGTTATATCGCAAAAATAAACATGACCGTAAACATAGTTACGAAAAGTCAGGAGGGGTAGAGTATGATTTCATATCTGGAAGTGCATCCAGTACCTTCGCTGCTTTTTTAGAGTTTGGTTATAATCATCATTTCAACGATTGGTTCAAGTTTTATTCCAACATTAACTTGGGCTACGGGGTGAGTGTTGTGGAGGATTACTCTGCTTCTCCTATGGTGACACCTCCAGGAACCGACCGCACAAGAATAGACACAACATTTATCGGGAGCGGTGGCCTCGGTTTAGGCTTTCATCCAAACGAACATCTTGCTTTTCTTTTGGGATATCGCTTCTTTTATGAGGACGAAGTGCCTGCCCATGCCTTGGAGGTAGGGATAAATGGTCTCTTCTAAATAATTATGAGCAAACTTTCGGAGGGAAGGAGATTTTCCCCTCACCGAACCTCTTTTATTCTATCCATTCTTCTCATACCATTTGGCCTTGTTTATCGCTTGTGGTGCCTTTCAATTCGAATTCGATATTTGCCACAAAACGGATATTCCCAGCTCTTAGATTCAGATTCCCCAGTCATTCTTGTTCTCTGGCATAACCGTCTTTTCCTTGCGGGCATTTGGGTGAAGAAATTCCGCAAGGGCCGTAAGTGTTTCGGTTTGATTAGTGCAAGCCGGGACGGTGCATGGTTGGAAACTTTTTACGGTTGGGTTGGCATCGATGCGATCCGGGGATCCCGTAATAAAAGGGGTTCCCAGGCAGTGAGGGAACTTGTTGGTAAAGTGAAAGAAGGAAATGATGTGGGGATTACGCCAGATGGTTCACGGGGTCCCAAGTATGAAGCCAAACCTGGAGCGATGACGGTTGCCAAGCTCAGCCGTTCTCCCATCCTTCTGCTCAGCTTCACTTACTCCTGGTGTATCCGTTTGAAATCCTGGGATCAGTTTGTCATTCCCCTGCCATTTTCCAAAGTGGAGGCCCAGACAAAATTGCTTTCCTATGATGAATTATTTTCCGGTAGAAATCTCGAGGAAGTTACCCACTTGGTTCAAACCAGCCTTTGCCAAATGACCCATGACTGAGAGGGAGATAAGGGTGGAAGCTCGTGGACTGACCAAGTACTTTGGGAAGTTTTTGGCGGTTGATCACCTTTCCTTTTCTCTCAATAAGGGTTCCTTAACCGGATTGCTCGGGGGAAATGGGGCGGGCAAGACGACCACCATCTCCATGCTTCTTGGGCTGTTGAATCCCACGACCGGATCGGTTCATATTTTCAACCGGGACCTTGCCCGGGAAAAGGGAAGCATTCTTACGAGAATGAACTTTTGCTCTCCCTATGTGGACCTCCCGCAACGACTGACCGTCTGGGAAAACCTCTCCGTGTTTGCTCGGCTCTATCGGGTGCCTCAACCGCGGCAGCGTATCGAAGAACTGGCGGATGAATTCAGGCTGGGAGAATTGCTGAGAAAGCCCATACGTCGCCTTTCTTCCGGCCAGAAGACCAGGGTTTCGCTGGTCAAGGCACTAATCAATCAACCGGACTTCCTACTCCTGGATGAGCCCACTGCCAGCCTCTCACCTGATGTTTCCCTGTGGATTCGTGAGCGTCTCAAAAAGTATCGTGATTCCACTGGTGCGACCATTCTCTTTGCCAGCCATGATATGAGAGAGGTGGAATTGCTATGTGACCATGTGTTGCTAATGAACCGGGGCAGGCTTGTCGATCAGGGTAGTCCTGATTCCCTGATGAAGCAGTACAATTGCCCGAGCCTCGAGGAGGTCTTTCTTTCCCTTAACCGCAAGGATTAGTTACTCTGCATGGGATCCATTCACCGAATTTCCGCCCTTTTGTTGAGGTACTTTTACCTGCTGAGGTCATCGTGGCCCCGTTTGCTTGAGATTGCATACTGGCCCACCATCCAGATGATTATCTGGGGGTTCACTTCAGTCTACTTTTCTGATTCGAGCCCGGAGCTCACCGCCGGAGGAATCTTAATTTCCGCGGTATTGGTCTGGGACTCTCTCTTCCGGTCTCACATTAGCTACACGCTCTCTTTTTTGGAGGAGATGTGGTCAAGGAACCTGGCCAACCTTTTTGTCAGTCCACTGCGGTCATGGGAACTAATTCTCGCCTTGGCCACAATTAGTATGATCCGCACCCTTATCGGGATGACTCCGGCCGCCCTATTGGCGATTCCCTTCTTTGGCGTTTCAGTCTTTGAGATGGGGCTTCCCTTGCTGGGTTTCTTTCTCAATCTTGTCCTCACAGGATGGGCAATTTCCCAGGTGGTGACTGGCATTTTGTTGCGCTACGGTTTGGGGGCGGAAAGCCTCACCTGGATGCTTCCCTTTTTACTCGCTCCTTTTTCCTGTATCTATTACCCGATGGAAACTCTCCCAGCGTGGATGCAGGGCGTTGCCGAATTTCTTTCCACTACCTATATATTTGAAGGAATGCGTTCGTTGATTCTTGAAGGCGTCTGGCGGGAAGAATTGATGTGGCGTGCCTGTGGTTTAAATCTCATCTATCTCGCCATTGGGATTTCCGTCTTTCTGGTTGCCATACGCTCTGCCCGCAACCGCGGTCTGTTGATGCAGTCCGGTGAATAAGTTGAAGATTTTATTCGGCTATCTCTGAATTTCCTCGCATTCGTGCAGGTGAGTTGCATGGGTATTTCATAAGATGAAAAAAAGATTTGTTGTAATCATGGCTGGGGGGAAAGGCGAAAGATTCTGGCCTCAAAGCCGGTTGAAGCGCCCCAAGCATTTATTGCCCATTGTGGGCGATGCTCCCATGCTTGCCCAGACAGTGGACCGACTTGAAGGGTTGGTCTGCCCAGAGGATGTATTTGTCATCACCAATGTTGAGCAGCGTGAGGCGGTACTGGAAAGTTGCCCGAATTTACTGCCAGGGCGGGTGATCGGGGAACCGCAGGGCCGGGACACCGCGGCGGCGGTTGGGTTGGCCGCCCTGCTGGTGGAACAGGCTCATTCCGGGGCAGCCTTCGCTCTTTTACCTGCGGACCATGTTATCACCGATGGTGCCGGTTTCCGTGCGGTGCTCGAGGGAGCCTTTGAGGCGGCTGAGGCAGGCGACTCGCTTGTGACCATTGGGATACAGCCCGATTTTCCCTCCACCGGGTATGGGTACCTTAAGCAGGGCGAGGCCATCCGTTCCAGTTCCCGACCCGTGCACCGGGTGGAAAGGTTTGTTGAGAAGCCTAACCTCGAGAAGGCAGAGCAATATATGAAGGAGGGGGGATATTTTTGGAATGCCGGGATGTTTGTTTGGCGCCCCACGGTCATTCTATCCGCCATTCAAAAACATGCCCCAGAGCTCAGTTCTGGGCTGGACGAGCTTTCCAAAAGCTGGGAACAAAGCGGGTCGATTGCCGAGGCGATGCGACTGGTCTATCCCCGCCTCCAAAAGATATCTATCGACTTTGCTGTCATGGAAAAAGCCGAAGGTGTGGTCATGCTTGAGTCTGCCTTTGACTGGGATGATGTCGGCGAGTGGCCCGCGATTGCCCGCCACTACCCGGCGGATGAGGATGGCAATGTATTTAAGGGCAGAGGAGTGGCCATGGATTCGAGGGGGAATCTTAGTTATGCGGAGAAGGGGCATACCGTTTCCCTACTCGGGGTGAAGGACTTGATCGTCGTCCAATCCGGCGATGCCACTTTGGTTTGTCACAAGGATTACGCCCAACAAGTCAAAGGGCTTGCACAAAAGGCCTGCGAGGAAGACCCATCTCTGGCCTGAGCCGTCGCAACTTAGACCATCATGGCGGTCTTGCTTGGCATTGATTATGGAACCAAAAGGGTAGGTTTGGCATGGGCAGATGACTTAAAGATCGCTTTACCCATCGGGGCGGTTGTTGGCACCGGGCAGATGGAACTGTGCCTGCAGGCACTATCCGCAGAAATTGAATCACGGGCAGTCGATCAGCTAGTCGTTGGATACCCCTTGCAGATGGATGGTGCTAGAGGGTCACGGGCAGAGGAGGTCGATCGTTTTATCGCCCGGTTGGAGGAACAGTTTTCCCTCCCCGTTCATCGGGTGGATGAACGCCTGACCAGCCTTGCTGCCCGTGAAGCTATTGGGGGTAAAGCCGCCCGCAAGGGTGCGGATACCTCCGGTCGTATCGATGCCACCGCCGCCAGCCTCATCCTTAAAGATTTTCTCGAAAAGTGAGTCAGAAACCAAAGCAGATGCGGTGGAAATGCACCTGTGCATATGATGGATCTTCCTACAACGGCTGGCAAAAACAGCCCAACCGGGAGTCGGTGCAGGATCAACTTGAAGAGGTGTTGCAAAATATTTTCCGGCGGCCTGTGCGCACCATCGGAGCGGGGCGTACGGATGCAGGTGTGCATGCCCGGGGGCAGGTCTTTCACTTTGATGCGGAGTGGAGGCATGGGGGGAATGCCCTTTTGCAGTCCCTGCGAGTTTCTCTACCACCGGCGATTAGCCCAAGAAGTGTAACCGCAGTTTCTCCCTCCTTTCATGCCCATCTCTCGGCCAAAGGAAAGCGTTACCTTTACCGGATATGCAAAGGGTGGGCGATGCCGGAATATGTCGCTTATGCCCACTCGCTCAAAGAAAGAAAGATAAACTTTGCCTTGATGAAAGAGGCGGCCGTTCATTTTTTGGGAACGCATGACTTTTCCGCCTTTGCTGCCAATCGCGGGAAAGGCGACACCGAATCGCCGGTCAAAACAGTTTGGTTAGCCGACTGGGTGGAGAAGCCTACAGAGTTGCGTTTTGTGGTCGAAGGGGGTGGGTTTCTCTACAAAATGGTCCGCAGTATGGTCGGTGCCTTGATTGATGTGGGTTACGGGAAAATGGATCCATCAGAAATCCGTGCCATTCTGGCCAGCCGGAAAAGATCCGTACGGGTGGTCAGTGCTCCGGCCCATGGGCTGTGCCTGGAAAAAGTATTTTACAGAACCCCGCGGCGGGCAGGCCGGCAAATTGAAATTTAACTGGAAGCTTTGGCTGGAGGAAATCCTGGAAATTTTCTTTCCAGAAGACTGTCCCCTATGTGGCCACACCGCCTACCAGGAAAAGAGTTCCTTTTCCTGCTTCACCTGCCTCGAACGGGTGTTTTGGATACGGGGAACCAGGTGCAGGAAGTGCGGAATAAACATGAATGCCTTTGAGTATTCAGGTTTGCTGTGCAAGGGGTGCCGCGAATTTGAGCCTTCCTTTCATAGGGGGATGTCGATGTTCCGTCTCGACCAGATGGGAAAAAAATTGATTCATGAGATCAAATATCAGGGAGTCAAAAGGGTGCTCAATGATATGCCTATTTGGTTGGAGTTTGTCCCGGAATTTACGGATTTTATTCGTGGGGCGACCCTCATCCCCGTACCTCTGCACCCGCGCAAATTAAGGAAGCGAAATTTTAATCAGAGCCTGTGGGTGGCTAAGGCCTGGGCAGTTGCAGTGGGGGAGGGTACCAGGGTGGAAGAGGCTCTGGTCCGTACCCGTATGACCCGTACACAGACCAAGCTTGATCTGAAGGAGCGACGGAAAAATGTCAAAAATGCCTTTGCTCTTCGTCCAAGAAATTGTTTGGATGCAACCGATCGATTGGTCCTTGTAGACGATGTCTTTACCACGGGGGCAACCTTGGATGCCTGTGCTCAAGCACTTATTCAGGGAGGCTTTACCAAAGTGGAGGTGGCGACTGCGGGCCGCAAGTAACGACTTACAATACCATGGCATTCTTCAGTAAACCGAAATATTCAAAGGTCAATGTAAAGTCTCGCGAAGGCGTGGCCAAAGGGATTTGGACCAAATGTCCGGAATCAGGCGACATGGTCTTTGCCAAGGAACTTAAGAAAAACCTAATGGTGGTTCCTTCGAGTGACCACCACTTTCCGCTCCCAGCCCCGGACCGTATACTATCCCTGGTCGATGAAGGGTCTTTCGTGGAGCATGATGAAAAAATTCGTTCCGCGGATCCCCTCAACTTTAAAGGAATAGCCTCCTACCAGGATAAGCTCGAACAGAATAGAAAAAAAACCAATTTGGAGGATGCGGTCATTTCCGGGGTGGGGAAGATGGGTGGGCATTTGGTCAGCCTGGCAGTGATGGATTTTCGTTTTCTTGGGGGGAGCATGGGTTCGGTGGTAGGCGAGAAAATCACCCGTGCCATCGAGCGCGGTCTGGATCTCAATATCCCGGTCATTGTAGTCTCCGCATCAGGCGGTGCCCGGATGTACGAAGGAATCCTCAGTCTGATGCAGATGGCTAAAACTAGTGCCGCACTGGCCCGTCTTGCTCAGGCAAGAATTCCCTTCTTCTCGGTCTTAACCAATCCCACCATGGCTGGCGTGATGGCCAGTTATGCATCTCTTGGTGACGTGATTATTGCCGAACCAAAGGCACTGATTGGATTTGCGGGGCGCCGAGTGATTAAAGAGACCACCCGGGCGGATTTGCCTGAAGGCTTTCAAACATCAGAATTTTTACTGGATCGCGGGCTGATCGACCAGATTGTTCATCGTTACGATTTACGGGATCGATTGATCTCCCTGATTGGTCATCTGTCCAGCCACCTCGAACCGCGGGTCTCCCCTCCCAAAAAGAAGGCAACGACACGGGTTTCTGCGGCGAAGAAAAAAGCCTCAGCCCGCAAGAAGACCTCTCCAGGTAAGTCCTGAGATTCCCACCCCCCTTGATCTCACTCGGTTAATCAAAAACGCCGGGGGATAAACTTGACGGCTAGAGTTGTCGTGAATGCAATGAATGAAAAGCAAGGGCTCGATTTTCTATATTCCCTTAGAAACCTTGGTTCCAAGTTCGGCTTGGAAAGAATGCAGGATCTGGTGCAGGAACTGGGTCACCCACAGACGGCTTTTCCTTCGATCCATGTCGCGGGCACCAATGGGAAAGGGTCCGTTTGTGCGATGCTCGAAGCAATTTATCGTGAACACGGCTACCGGGTAGGCTTGTTCACTTCTCCGCACCTCGTTGAGTTAGGCGAAAGAATACGGGTGGATGGAAGAATACTGCCCCTGCCGCAAATTTTTCGCTGGGTTAATCAGATCAAGCCAATTGCCGAAAGGATGGCAGCGAGGGGAGAGGAATGGTACCCCTCTTTTTTCGAATTCATCACGGCTGTTGCTTTTTTGGAATTTCAGGAAAAAGAAGTGGATATTGCTATTATAGAGACGGGTCTGGGCGGCCGGTTGGATTCGACCAATGTGATCTTTCCGGAACTTTCCTTAATCACTTCCATTTCCTTGGATCATTGTGAAATCCTTGGAAATACCCTCAGTGAAATTGCCAAAGAAAAGGCTGGGATTCTCAAAAAGGGTGTTCGGGGGATTTGGGGTTGGTTGGACCCGGAGGCAGAGCGTGCAGTGGAAAGGATCTCGTCCGGGATTCAATGCCTAGGGGAATCGCTTTCCGGTTTGCCCAAAGATCAGTTCCCCCAGACCAACCTTCAAGGATCCCACCAATCCAGAAATGCGGCCATGGCCCAGCATGCGGTTACCCGCCTCTCCGCCAAATTTCCCGTTGAGCCGGAGAAAATATCCAGCGCACTGATGAAGGTCGGTCTACCGGGAAGATGGCAAATTTTACCAGGTTCTCCTCGGGTAATTCTCGATGCCTGCCATAATGAAGGTGCAGTTGCCGGCTTGCTGGAAAACCTGTCCGCTTTACCCAATGATGTCGATATCTGGTACGCTTGTTGCGGAAAAGATCGAGCCGAAAGCGTGTTGCCCTCTATTCTTCCCTTTTGCTCCGCCCTCCATCTTTTTGAGCTTAACCAACCTCGTGCCTCTTCGCCAAAAGAATTGCATACCCTGGTTTCTCCGGGTTTTAGCGGATCAGTTTTTCTTTCCCGATTGAGTCAGGTTTCCTCGATCTACAAGTCGGTTCCCGCGGATCGGGTCATCCTAGTTACCGGTTCGATTTACCTCATCGGAGAGGTTCTTCTCCGTCTCAAAAAACAGCAGAATGCCTTTGGTACCCAATTGCAGGATATCTGGTAGATTACCAATTTTTTACCAGTAGCTCTTACTTCGAATTTTTAGAAAGCTTTAATTTATTCTAAATTTACACACAAAACAGAAATTGTGGATGAGTTAGTTCCCAATATTATCCAACAATTTCTTCAATTTTTTTTGTGTGAATAAAAATTGAATCTTCAGGGAATAAGTTTGAATAACTTAGCCTTGGAATTTGCCTCTTTTCCTGATGCTATAATGGTTTTTTGGACAAATTGCTGGCTAAGCTTGATTTTAACCAATTTCAAGGTAAAACTTATTAACACTACTAAATATAGGGGTCTAAATGTTACTAAAACACTACATGCGGGGTATGGGGATGAGGAAAATTTTTGATTTAGGAGATTTTTTTCTTTTCATTTTGTCCATCATTCCCACTATAGGGCAACACAAGGACGCAAGCTCGTGGGTGGCACGCCGGTTTTTCCAATTTTGGTCTAATCTTTCGCTTTCAGGGCATTAAATTACTTTACAAATCACAAAAATTGGGGAACGAAAAATGGAAAAAAAATTCGAAATAGGGGAAAAAACCTTCGTCTTGGATGAAGACAAAGCAATCCAAGCATTCCAAGACAAGAAAGTAATCAATGGACGTGAGTCCATGACTTTCAATCTGTTGCCTCTGAAGTATCAGTGGGCCTATGATCTATATCGCAAAATGAAGGCCAACCATTGGGAGCCGGAAGATATTCCTATGCAGAAGGATCTTGAGCAGTGGAAGGACCCAATCGAATTGTCTGACAGCGAACGCTGGATCATCATGATGGGGATTGGTTACTTCTCCGCAGCCGAAGGTATAGTGGGAGACAATATCCAACATGTTGTGCGCGAATTAGTCACTGCACCGGAACTAAAACTTGTACTCGGCCGTCATGCCCACGAGGAAAATATTCACGCTGACAGCTTGCTTTACATGATCAGCTCCCTTGGAATCAATCCCCACGAGTGTGAGGCGATGTTTGAGCAAATCGAAACCATCCGGCACAAAAATGAGTTTGTCACCCGTGTTTCCAAAAATCTCCGCAGGGATCTTGATCTCACCCAGACCGCAAACAAGCAGGAGCTTGCTAAAAACATTTTCATCTTTGGCCAGTGTATGGAGGGTACTCAGTTCTACGGGCTTTTTGGCATGGTGCTTAGCCTGGCCCGCCAAAACAAGTTTCCTGGTGTCGGGCAGATGTTCCGCTACACTCTGCGCGACGAGTCCAATCACATCGAACTCTTTCGCAACCTTTTCCGTGTTTTGATTGAGGAAAATCCCGATGTTTGGACTACTGATTTTAAGGCCGAATTGGTTGAGATTATGAAAGAAGCAGTCGCCTTGGAAAAAGAGTTTATCCACGACTGTCTGCCCGTTAACTCTGTTGGACTAAGTGCTGATGAGTTCTGTACTTACATCGATTATATTGCCGACCGTCGTCTCAATGGCGTGGGCTTGAATGTTTTGCATCCCGGACTGGAAAATCCTTTCCCCTGGCTCGCCGAAATGATGGATGTAAAAAAGGAACAAAACTTTTTTGAAGGCCGGGTGACTGAGTACCAAAAGTCATCTGTTCTCAGTGAGATTTCAGACGATGAGCTTTGAGAATTTACTGCAGGGTTAAGAATTTAGAATTTATTAGAGAAATACATACTGGATAGGATGGGAGTTTGATTTATGCGTAATACAATATTCGAGGAAGACCGACTAATCGCCAAAGTGGCAGGCACGCCCAGTGAAAATAAGCCCCGTTTTGACTGGGCCGAGGCTCTTGGTGATAACCGGTTCGAGATTCCAAAGGTACGCATAACTGATGGCGCGGGTGACCGTGATTTCCACATCGCTGAGGTGGCTGAGGTTATCGGGGATGCACTGACAAACCTGATGATCTCGCGGGAAGAAGAGGAGATATACACCCCAAAGAACCGGGAGCTCGTGGTGGAGTCCTCCCGGCTCGTCGCCAACCGTTTACTTGAACGGTTGGAAGAAGAGGAGGAAGGCGGTGCCCCACGCCTCTCCTTCGACGAGCTTCACAAATTAATCGAGAAGGCATTGGTGGAGAATGATGCCTATGATGTCGCCAAAAGCTTGGTCATTTCCCGCTCCAGGGAGGGAAGTGATGGACAGAATGGAAATGGTCACCGTCCCTTGGTTGATAGTTCGCAAATTCGCCTGATCCGCAGGAGCGGTCAGGTGGTGCCGTGGAATTACTCGAAAATCGAGGTCGCGGTGCGCAAGGCATTTCTCTCCCTCCGTCTCGACTCCGAACCAGCGGTTCAGGTGGCGGAAGTTGTCACCAAGCGTGCCCTGGCAACTGGGCAGGCGTTTATCAACATCGAGGATGTACAGGATATTGTGCAGGAGGAGTTGATGCGCACCGGTTATTTCAAGGTAGCAGAGTCCTATATCTTATATCGTGCTCGCCGTCGGGTAGAGCGCGAAAGTTCATCCCCTCATCATGAAGTCCGCCAGGACTCCATGATTGTGGTGAAAAAGAAAGACGGATCGACCTACTTTTGGGATGGGATTGACCTGAAGAAGCGGATTGCTTTTGGCCAGATCGGTCTCGACTTGTGCCTTACCACGGAGCAGATAGAAGAGAGCCTACGCCGTTCTGTCTTTTCTGAAATTTCGGAGGAAGATCTTCGTAAAACGATCATTCTCAATGCCAAAACTCTGATCGAAAGGGATGGGGATTTTGCCAAATTCGCAGCCCGTATTCTTCTCTCCTACATGTACGAGGAAGTGCTCGGTTGGAGTGTCGCAGAAAACACCATCGAAGAGATTCGTTCTTTTCATACTAAAGCTTTTAAAAATTACCTCAAGCACGGGGTCTCTATCAAGCGGTTGGATAAAAAGTTGCTCAAGCTCGATGTTGAAAAGCTTTCCCAGGCGATCGATCCTTCTGCGGATCTCGATTTCGATTACCTTGGTATCCAGACCCTATATGACCGCTACCTTGTGGTCGACAAAACCGGTTCCACCCCCCGCCGGATGGAAACTCCTCAATTTTTCTGGATGCGGGTAGCGATGGGAATATTTGCTCATGATGACAAACCGGAGGATCAGATTATCTCCCTCTACAACCTCTACAAAAGCCGCCGCTTTTGTTCTTCCACTCCCACACTTTTCAACTCTGGCACTCCCCACTCCCAATTGTCATCCTGTTACTTGTACAAAGTGGACGACACCATAGAATCGATTATGTACCGGGGCATCGCCGAAAATGCGTTTCTTTCCAAATGGGCAGGCGGTCTGGGCGGCAGTTGGACTGCAGTTCGTGGAACCGGTAGCCATATTGCCGGTACCAACGGTGAGAGCCAAGGCGTCATCCCTTTCCTTAAGATGCACAACGACCAGCTCTGTGCGGTCAATCAGGGCGGCAAGCGAAAGGGCTCGGGATGTGCCTACCTTGAGTCTTGGCATTGCGATATCTTTGAGTTTCTTGAACTGAGGAAAAACACTGGGGATGACCGTCGGCGTACACATGACATGAACACGGCGAACTGGATCCCCGACCTCTTCATGAAAAGGATGGAAGCCCGTCAAAACTGGACTCTTTTCCGCAGCAACGAAGTGGAGGACCTGCACGACCTATACGGGAAGGCATTCGAGGAAAAGTACACTGAATATGAGGCCAAAGCGGAGAAGGGCGAAATCTGGGGAAAGAGCATCCCTGCAATTGATTTGTGGAAATCCATGCTCAAGATGCTTTTCGAAACCGGACATCCTTGGATCACTTTCAAGGATACCTGCAATGTACGCAGCCCACAGGACCACACTGGCGTCATCCACAGCTCCAATCTTTGCACCGAGATAACCCTGAATACCGGAGCAGACGAGACTGCGGTCTGTAACCTAGGTTCGGTGGTGCTCGATTCCCACCTTACCACAGAGGGAGAGATCGACCACGACAAACTTCGTGACACGATTCGTATTGCCATTCGAGCACTCGATAATGTCATCGATGTAAATTATTACCCGACCGAGGCGGCGAAAACCTCCAACATGCGCCACCGTCCAATCGGAATGGGGGTAATGGGCTTGCAGAATTCACTTTTTATCAAGGATGTATCCTTCAGTTCGGATGCGGCGGTTGAGTTTAACGACGAATTCATGGAAGCGATTTGCTACTACGCCTATGAGGCATCCAGTGATCTTGCCAACGAGCGGGGGACCTACTCTTCCTACCGGGGTTCCAAATGGGATCGGGGCATCCTTCCTCAGGACACCATACAGTCTCTCGAGGAGGAGCGTGGCGAGAAAGTAGATGTACCTAAATCGTCCAAGATGGACTGGTCGGTGGTCCGCAAGAAAATTGCGAAGCACGGCATGCGTAACTCGAATGTTATCGCCATTGCTCCCACGGCCACGATTTCCAACATTATGGGTTCCTCGCCCTGCATCGAGCCGACTTACAAAAATATGTTTGTAAAGAGCAATCTCTCGGGTGACTTCATGGTGCTAAACCGGTTTCTGGTCAATGATTTGAAAAAGGAAGGCCTTTGGAATAAGGATATGTCAGACCAGCTGAAGTACTTTGATGGTGAATTGGGTTCGATTGACTCCATTCCCGAACATATTAAGCAGAAGTACCTTACCGCTTTCGATGTGTCCTTTGAATATGTCATTGCTGCTGCTGCCCGCCGTCAAAAGTGGATCGACCAATCCCAGTCAGTGAATCTTTTCCTTGGTACTCCTGACCTCAAAAACCTTTCCCATATGTACCGTGCGGCTTGGCGACAGGGCCTCAAAACCACTTATTACCTGCGCACCCTCGGAGCTTCCAATATTGAGAAAGCCACCGTCGACTTGAAGCAGGCAAAGCCCCTTGCGGATGCCCCCTCAGACGAACCTTCTCCTAAAAAGGAATACACGGAAGCGGAGAAAAAAGCCTGCAGTATCCAAGCGATGCTCAACGGGGAAGAGTGCGAGTCCTGTCAGTAACAGGAAGCAACCTTCCCGCAGTGGTCCACGCTCTCGGGTGATGCAGGCATTCATCTGCATGTCTGTTTTCGGGATCCCTGCCTTTTGTTATTTCAATAGGTGAATGATCATCTTGTTCTCTTTTGGACCATGGATTCTTCCGGACTAATTAGATAGATGTGCTCAGAAAATGCTTAAATTAATATTGCGGAAATACTCAGTTCTATGGATCTAACCGAGCGACTGGATAAATATATGGGGGAGGAACCCCTCTACGGTCCTGATGTCTTCGTCGCCCCCACTGCGGTGGTCATCGGCGATGTGCAATTGGATGAGGGGGCAAGTGTTTGGTATGGTGCAGTGTTAAGGGGAGACATCAATTCGATTAAGATAGGTAAATTTTCTAATTTGCAGGATGGAGTCATTGGGCACCTGGCAGATGATCATTCTTTGGTGGTTGGGCAATATGTCACCGTGGGTCATGGTGCAGTCATCCATGCCTGCGAAATCGAGAATGAATGCTTAATTGGAATGAACTCCACTGTTTTGGACGGGGCAAAAATCGGCAAGCAATCGATTGTTGCGGCCAGTAGTGTTGTGCCTGCGGGGATGGATGTACCTGAGGGCAGCCTGGTTGCCGGAGTTCCCGCCCGCATCAAGAGGCAGTTGTCAGATGAGGAAAGAAACAAACTCAAGGGGTGGGCGGAAAAATATTTGGTGGTGGCCAAGGCACACCGGGAAAAATTAGCCAAGATGCGTCCTGGACCGCCCGCCTGACGTATTCAAATTAGGCGTCGGTCGCCCCCTCCATCCCGTAGCGAGCATAGAAATCTTCAACGGTGCGGCTTAAGTTGGGCAGGGGAGCACTCCCTCCGACCGCCTCGGCACAGCAGGCTATGTAGGAACGCAGGGCACTTTCTTTAGCCTGTTTCCCATTATGCCGTAAAAGTTCAGTCAGGCGTTGTCTGGCCTGCATCCATTCCCCGGCATCATAGCCATAGTCGAGCATTATATCCGACCATGCTTGTCTATCATTTTCTGTGACTCCGCTAAGTTCATTCATTGGGTTTTATTCCCAACATGTGGGGCGATGTTTAATGAGCAACCGATTTATTAAAGTAAAAAAAATTTCATTTCTCTTGGATTGTTGGCTCAGCTTGGTAAGAAGAGATGAATACATTCCTTTTTGTTCCAATTATGTCGCATTCCCATGATTCCTCCGTCCCCAGCAAGGACAACCCCTACCAGTCAAGATTACTGGTCAACCGCCTGCTCAACGCAGGTTCTGATAAAGAGACCCGCCACTTCGAATTTTCGCTGGCTGAAAGCGGGCTGAGTTACGAACCCGGGGATTCGCTTGGAGTCATTCCGCAGAATTGCCCGCGGGTAGTGGATGACTTACTGGCTGCAGTTGGGCTTTCCGGTGCGGAGACTGTTGAACTAGGTGAAGATTCCCTTTCCTTGAAGGATGCCCTGAGCAACCGGCTCGCCTGCACCACCTTGAGCAAAATTCAGGTAAAAAAGTTTAATGAACTCGCTCAGTCCGAAAAGTTGGAAGACTTGCTTCAGACCGCCAACCGTGCTGCCTTTGCCGATTACCTCTGGGGACGCGAGCTAATCGATCTCTTTTCGGAATTCCCCCAGCAGGGGGTGAGTGCGGCGGAACTGGTTGGCTTGCTCCGTCCCATGCCGCCGCGTCTTTATTCCATTGCTTCCAGTATCAAGGCCCACACCGATGAGGTCCATTTGACCGTGGCCATTGTCCGTTACGAGTCTCATGGCCGTAATCGCGAGGGCGTCTGTTCCTCCTACTTGGCTGACCGGGTGGGGGAGAGCATTCCCTGCTACTTTCACCCTAACAAGAACTTCAAACTTCCTGTAGACGGAAACACCCCCATCATAATGGTGGGGCCGGGTACGGGGATCGCACCTTTCCGTTCTTTTGTTGAGGAACGCCGGGCTACCGGGGCCTCAGGGAAAAATTGGCTTTTCTTCGGCGATCGTTCATCCAAGACTGATTATTTATACGGCGATGAGTGGGAAAAGTATCATAAGGATGGTCTATTGACCGATCTTGATCTCGCTTGGTCTCGTGACCAGACAGAGAAAGAGTATGTGCAGCATAAGATGCTCGCCAAGGGCAAAGACTTATGGTCCTGGTTGCAGGACGGGGCTGTCTTTTATGTCTGTGGAGATGCATCCCGCATGGCTAAAGATGTGGATTCCGCCCTGCGTCAGATTGCCGCAACGGAGGGGGGGATGTCTGAAGACGATGCAAACTCGTGTGTCAAGTCCCTGCAGAAGAACAGACGCTACCTTAAGGATGTCTACTAAAGATTATGGGTTTTGAAGGACTCGTTAAGTCCTCCACTCTTTACTCTTCTCAAACTTATTTCTTAGCTCGCTACCGATTGACGGTAGGATTCTACTTCCCAGTTTTCAATAAACTCACGGGCGGCATCGGACATATATTCGACACCACCAAAGGCTTGGGAGAGTTGAAGAACCTGAGCACCGTCCATCGCAAATTCCAGGGCAAGTCCGGCATTCTTCTGGGTGTTACCCAATCCATAGACCCGGTCATTCGCAATGACCACTTTTGGCGCAAAACCGTGGGTGGATCGATAAGCATCGGCATTTTCCTGAGTTAATTCGCCATCAAAAGGAAAGGCACGGGCATAAACCAAATGGTCCGGGGTGATTGGTCCGGGCACACAGACAAACGAACCACTGGACTGGACAAATTTGGCATCGTCTCCAAATAGCTCCTGAATTTTATTTTCGGTTTCGGAATCTGTCTGCGAGTCAGAAATGGTCAGCCCCTCATTAATTCCCAGCCGGCCATATTCAGCACGCAGAGGTTCCATGATCGATGCATAGTGGGCACGAATTTCTTCCGCACTGTTGCCGGATACAAAAATACCATGGTTCTTCAGCAGAATGACTCCGGGTGTTTTGCCATGTTCTGCCTCATATTGTTCAATCCTTCCCTTGAGTTCCATGCAGAGCGTGTATCCGGCATCGATGTACTCCACCCAGAGAGCTTCAGGGAAGAGACGCTTGGCCACTTCTTCACCCTCGATGGCACAGGTCATTCCGTTCACCAATAAGGCATGGGTATGGACCACATATTTAGTCGATAACACATTGTGCAGTGGGGCTTCCACCGATGGACGCCCCGATCCCCCGGATACGGCATCGGCCATCATGTTTTTAACCAATTCCTCCCTGGCAGCGG